>Ga0209090_10000105_pt1 | contig 49692 bp, 46 predicted proteins | sample ArcticOcean_MG_C_9_FD_187432 | JGI IMG/M metagenome (GOLD analysis project Ga0209090, IMG submission 187432) | Marine microbial communities from western Arctic Ocean - ArcticOcean_MG_CB2_152 (SPAdes) (version 2) | ecosystem: Environmental > Aquatic > Marine > Oceanic | place: Arctic Ocean... | reverse complement strand
AGTTTGGGGGCTCTATGTGATAAATTTGGAATTACACTTGAAAAGGCCCATTCTGCTGATGCTGATGCTGGGGCCACTTTGATACTCTTATGGAAGATAATGGAACAATATCCTGAAGAATTTCAAATTTGGTGGAATGAATTAGTAAAGTCATCCTCTGATTGACTTCAATAATGGTTTCCAAGGCAATATCTCTGACCAGTCTCCGAGATGACGGATTTCTCCATCTAGCCTTGCACTTCCAAGAAATAGCGGCCCTTCATAACCCTGTGAATATAATTCTCTTAATTGGTTCAGAGGTTGATTTGCTAAAAATGCCCCAAACCTTTCTCCAGATTCTACTAAATCTCCATCTTGGCCTTCTGGAAACATTACTTCGAATGATGCAAGTCCTTCATCGGGATCAAAATTTACTAATTTTACTACTTCATTAGAAAACCTTCCTCCTTTCTTCAATACCCCTTCATTTATTGCAATCAGCCACTTTGGGCACCATGCTTTCCATTCACAAAACCCACAGGTGAATTCTTCTGGAGTGGCCTCAAATGGGATATCTGTCAGTTCTATTAAATCCCATGTGGTCATTGCATTATCAGTTACTGAAGGGCCGATCGCCTCATGCGTGGTTTCGTTTGCAGTATACCATCCTTCAGCGCGTATTGGAGGGTGATTAATATTGATTAACATCAAAAGATCACGATAAAAACGTAATTGCCGATTTACAGTTTCACTTAGTTTTCCTTTTGGAGGTTTTCCTGTTTTCAAATCTACAACAATCCATCCAATTTGATTTCCTTCTTCATCAATATCTTTCAACAGTAGATCTAACCTACCCATCAATTTACCACAATTTGAATTCATAGTTCCTTCTGCTGCTATTATTATTTCTCTGATTTTTCTCCACATTCTTACTGAAACATTGGACAATTTTACATTATCAATTTTTACTTGACTTAGGAGCATATATAATGCTTTATTGAGGCCATCAATTGCCTTATTGTACGAATTACTTTTCCACTTAGGGCGCCTAGGAGTATCGAAGAATATATCTTTTTGTAATTGCCAATGATGATCTAGTGTTTTTTTTGCTAGTTTAGGGAGCCATCCCTTATCATCATCATTTTTGTTAGAAATGTCAAAATTACATAAATCTTCCACGGAATTATGAATTGCATTCCCTATCACTATTGGCATACCGACTTTCCTTGGGAGACTTTGCCTTGAGAGCCAATATTTCCTAGGGCATTCTTCATATCTATTCCAAGAAGATGGAGAGAGTTGATAGTCTTGAATTTGGTATCCTTTGGAGGGTCCCCAATCAATTTCCCCGACCTGCATACAGCCCCAGAGGTGACAACGGTTAACAGTGATTTAGTTTCATTGAGTAATATGACAGAGGGGCCGATAGTTGAAGTTGATAGTGGAGTTGATGCGTCTGGGGCATTAGTTGTGAATTGTTTTCCATCAGTAGGATTTGTGAGTAGTATTGTAGCACATTACTTGATTGATAAGCTAGAATTGCGATTAGTGGGAGGAGTAAATCATCCTAAACTTCCTCCAATGTGCCTGGTTCAGGACGGTAAGCCTCTCCCTCCACTTCGATTTTATACTGGTGAACCAGTTTGTAAATTAGATAAATGCGATAAGTTAATCTTGATAATGTCCGAAGTTCAGATAGACAATCAGATAAAAATGAGTTTGGCACGTAGTTTAATGGATTGGATAAAGGAATCTGAATCTGGAGTATCAATAATGATTGATTCGTTTGTTAAAGGAGATACAGAGGGTCATACTATTTTAGATGATGATGATGTAGATACAACTATTCTCGGAATAGGATCAACAGATGCTGCAATAAAGATGCTGAGGGACATGGAGTTACCTTTATTGAAACATGGAATAGTTGGCGGGATGACTGGAGTAATGATGGGAGAGAGTAGGCGTCGGAGCATAGACTCGTTGGCCATACTTGCTGAATCTAATGCAGGACCCTTGGAAGGTCAGCCATTTCCTGATGCAAGGGCTGCATCAAGGATTATTGGATGTTTAGACGGTTTACTACCAGCAATACATCTTGACCCTGAGCCTTTGCTTAAAGAGGCTCAAAGAATAGAGGATCAAATAAGAGATATGATGGCAATAAGCCTAAATCCGCCCGTAGATAGTTCTAATGGCCCAGGATCTATGTATGGTTAATTAAAAATCTCCAAGAGTGCTTTGGCGTTCTTCAGGTAATGTTTTTAATATCTCTAAACCAATTAAAGATGACAGTTCTTTTTCGGAAATTATTTGTACGCCTAAACGGGTTGCTTTATCAAACTTTGAACCTGAAGATTCGCCTGCTAATAAATAATCTAAATTCCCTGATATAGAAGATTGAACCTTTCCTCCTTCTGATTTTATTGATAGTGCTATTTCTTTTCTTGGACGGCTCAGTGTTCCAGTTATGCAGAAGGTTTTTCCAATTAATTTACCAGATTTTACCTGTTCTGTCTCTCCCGATATTTCCAAATATTCCTTTAAATCTAAAATTGTTGATATCCGAACCGCTAATCCATCTAGAATTAATCTTGCAACCGTCTCACCTATTCCATCTATCTCTACCAATCTACTAACTGCGGAGTTAAATTTTGGGATTTTTCCTTCCTCATCTTCCTCGACAATAGCATCACGTGTATTGACTAAATTCATTAATTTCTCGAATGTTTGTATTTCTGAGGCAACTAAAGTTGCTATTTCTGGACCAACACGAGGTAAGCCAAATGCAGATATAAATTGTGTTAAAGAAATATTTCGAGTATTATTAATCTCACCAATAACATTATTTGCTGATTTTTCGGCCATGCGTTCCAAGTCCATTATATCAGAAAGTTTTAATTTATACAAATCTGCTACATTTGACACTAAACCTGAAGAACATAGTTGTCCTACTAATTTTTCTCCAATACCATCCATTTCTAAATAACGACACCAATACAATATTGTACGCTCTAACCTAGACGGGCAAGTAATATCCATACAGCGAATGAAAGCGCCCTCTTCTACTAATTCACTAGAGCAGCGAGGGCAATTTGTAGGGATTTGTATTTCTCTCGGTTCTGGCAAAGACTCTAGATAAGGTGATCCATCAGCATGTTTTCGGTTAATCAAATCGGTATTTTTAGCATTACCAAGAGATTCAATTATTTTTGGAATTACATCGCCTCGACGGACAATACGGACTTTGTCTCCTATTTTTATTCCCAAGCGAGTTACTTCACCGCGATTGTGTAAAGTAGTATTCTCAACTGTAACTCCAGATACGACCACTGGTGCAACTCTAGAAACAGGAGTTATGTTGCCGGTTCTGCCAACTTGCCATTCAACATCCATTAAAACTGTATTAGCTTCTTCTGGAGGAAACTTCCAAGCTAATGCCCATCTTGGATGGTGTGCAGTCATCCCCAAAAGTTCTCTTTTGTCTAATCTATCCAGTTTGATAACAACACCATCTATTTCCCAGTCTGCTTCTGTCCTCTTATTAGTCCAATGTTGTATTGCCGACATAACTTCAGTAGTAGTAGATTCATTATCGAGCCCTGTTACAACATTATTTCCTGCAACTTCAATCCCTATGGTTTCTAACCATGATATAATTTCTGAATCATATGTAAAGTTAGGAATCGTCAGACTATCTGGGTGACGATCATTACCTTCTGGGAACTTAGCCCCATAAGCAAGGAATATCAAGTCCTCTGCTCTCCCTATGCCAGATTCTAAAGTCTTCTGGCGTAAAGATCCGGCTGCTAAATTTCTAGGATTTGGGGCTATTTCTAAATATTTCTCTCGAAATATCGCCAGTGGCATTACAACTTCCCCTCTTATGTGACAATCTCCTGCCCAACCTATTGATTCAGGAACATTAGCTATTCTACGTGCATTTGCAGTTATGTCTTCTCCACGTGTACCACTGCCACGTGTTGCTGCACGGACAAGGCGGCCGAGACGATATTCTAATGAAAGTGCGGAACCATCAAGTTTCGGCTGACAAACAAATCTACGACCCTGTGCAGTAGTTTGGGAAATGTAATGAATGACTTCATCATCTTTATTGGCTTTATCAAGGCTGAGCATAGGAAATAAGTGATTTACTTTGATTGAGCCAGGAGAAGGATCGGAACCAACCCTCTGCAGTTGAGGATGCTCGGGAGAAAGCGATTGTAATTCATTCCATAAAGTATCAAATTCGGCATCAGAAAGCTCTGGTTCTGCTTTGTTATAGTAAAGATTTGAATGATGTGATATTAGTTTGGCTAATTGGTCAATTCGAGCCTTTAAAGGGGTGGCTATTGAATCCTGGTTGACCATGACAAGTGAGAAGAGGATGTGCCCTTGAAACCTCTCTTCATAATACTAAATTAGAATCTAAAATAAATAAAATCTACAGACTCAGAAGGCCTCAGCAATATACAAAAACAAATAGATATTCTCATATTATGCCCAATATAATAGAATTTTGCCTAGTGTAGTCCCTGATATGAGACAGGCAATCGCGGAAGATGTCTTGATTGTTTTGAGAGGTTATGTCCTCTTCTAGAATTTATGCTAGAGTTATCTTAACTCGATAACTATATGCATTATGGGATGAAAAATGTGGCAGAGAAGTTTAAATTACAAACCCCGATAGAAAATTTGCCCTCTCCACCAAATGGAACGTGCCAAGCGACAGTGATAAAGATGGCGAAGGACTGAAATTATCCTCGTCACAACTAGCAGATTAGAGGTTTTTCGTGGCAATAGAAATAGTAAGTTGATGATAAATCTGTTCATCATAAGAGTGTTTTTGTACCTAGTAAATGCAATGTGTTAATTCCTTGTGACAAAAATTTAAAAGTTATTGGTTTGTGAAGAAAAGGAATATAATAGAAATTAAAATTATCCAGAAAAATCGTTTAATGATCGTTAAAAATCCTATAAAAATTGAAACTACTGAGCTGGTCTTTCCCATATCTTATGATACGTTGGTATTGCCTTGAATACTTCGTTAATTTCACTTCTATAATCACTAAGGAGGGTGAAATGGGTTCATCGTTTAGGAAGGCCATTTCTCTCTAAGTTAAACAATATTCCAGAACCTGCATTAATGGACTTGGCAACACAATCTTTAGATTCATGTCCTACTCTATTACATTTAGCGCAAATTACCTTTCTGTCTTTATCTGGTTTAGATCTGGGAAGGGCCCCTGCATCCATTGCAGACCAGACATAATGCTTCTCAAATGTTTTCGATTCTTTTTCATTGTATTGATTACTATTATGAAGATAATGATCAGGGGGATACAACTTATTTAGAGTGGTGACGCCTTTTGGTTTCCTACCATGTTTCTTCGTTGTAGAAAGCACACCCCTCTTGAGGAGTTTCTTTCTAGAGATAGATTGTTCATTTCTAAGGTTAGTCAGTTTTTCATCTTTAACTATCTTTTTTTGCTCTAAAGACAGAGATATCATAGTTTGATCATAGCAAATCCTGCACAATTCTTTTACATTGTTTGGAGAACTGAGAAGGTCAATTCTGCCTATTTCCTTTGAAGTGGCTTGAGTTGTGATGTGATGCCACTCTGTTGAGTCCTTCTTTTTACAGATAGAACAACTTCCGCTCTTCTTGGGCAAAGCCATGTAAATCGGAATACAAAGTCATTCATCAACCTGCTTATCTATAAGAAAATCAGTATATCTGACTACAAGAGTGACGTGTAAGTTATGGTGGGCCTGCCAGGATTTGAACCTGGGTCTCGCGACCCCCAGCCGCGAAGTATAGACCAAGCTAACCTACAGGCCCCATGTTTTTCATTACGAAATCATTCATATTCAAAATATTGTCGGAAAATTATAATTCTTCACGAGCAATACTGAAAGGGGCTATTTCATCGATTAAGTCGATATGTCCAACGAACATTCTTCGGCAGCAATATCTTGTTACACCTGCGTCGTCTAACACTTTACTTGTGTCTCCTTCGTTGTCTAAAGCATCTTTATATTTGGCATATATATGAGCTATGACTTTGCCACAGCTCCAACATCTTACTGGAATTAACATACTTCTTCACCTCATCTATACGACTTCTGCCATTTCTTACGGGCACCACGTCCCATTTGATGCTTGGCTTCCTTTCTTCTTGGATCATTGACAAGTAATGTACGGTCAAAGCGAATATATTCGTCTCTAAGTTCTTCATCATCGCCCTCTGCTCCTCCATTCCACTTTACTAAACCACGAGCAATGGCAGTTCTTATTGCGTCTACTTGTCCCATTTGTCCTCCTCCGTGTACGTCTACTACGACGTCTACCTTGGAGAGTCGTTCCATTGCATCAGCAATTTGAACTGGCTCTAATGCCTTTCTACGAGCTAAAGTTGGTTCCATTATGTGAAGAGGTTGTCCATTTACTCGGACTCGTCCTTTTCCTTTCTTAACAACAGCCCTAGCAATAGAAGTTTTTCTCTTACCGCTAGTAGTCACATTTACTATCTTACGTGCTTTTCTTGCTGCCATCAGTTGTCACCCCTATTCCATCTAGTAGCATCTACTCCTAGAGACGAGCTTATTTCACCTAATCGGACAAACTTTAGTGGAAGTGGGCGATCTAATTGAGAAGTATCGCCCCATTCATGTCCTGCTGGTAATTCATCACCAGACAAGTTAGAAGGTAGTCCAATAATGACTCGTAAATCTCGAAGTGCATTACGTCCACTACTATTTTTCTGATATGGCAACATACCTCTAACTGTACGCTTTAATATTAAATCGGGCATTCTTGGAAAGAAAGGTCCCTTCCTTGGATGGTTTAGTTTATATTTAAAATCATAATCAGCCAAGATAGCTTTTCTATGGCCTGAAACTATTGCCTCTTCAGCATTAATTATAATCACCTTATTAGGACTACCAGATTTTCTGGCAGAAAGCAGTTGCTTTGCTACCTTACTGGCTAAGCGACCAAGAACTTTGTCCTTAGCATCGTAAACAAAAGTTGTTGTTTCAGCCAAGTATTCTCACTCCTTTTCCATTTGGGTTTTCTTTCATCAATTCGCGGATCGTTATTACACGGCCCCCTGCGGCTTCTATCTTTGAGCGGGCACTGGAACTAACACTGAAAGCAGCGACGTTGGCCTTACCAAAGATATCTCCACTACCTAGTAATTTACCAGGAACAAGGATCATATCTTCATCCTTAGCATGTCGCGACAAGCGACTTAGGTTTGGTTGGGCCCAATTGCTTCGACTTGTTTCAAGTCTAAGCGCGACGTCTCGCCACAGTGCAGAGCCAGATGACCTGCTCTGGTCCTTCAAATCGCTGATTAAAGCGATAAGGGACTGATTGGTCTTTCTGTTATTTTTACTCATATGACTCCCTCGACATTTGTTGGGTATCGCCGCCACCTTAGGTTGTGTTATCAATGCTACGGGCGAAAGAAAACTAAAAATGAGTTTGAAAATATTCAAATAAGTATTTTTAAGTATTATTATCATATCCTAAAGTCATTAGTTTCTGACTCATCATCTGTACCGGCAACTCTAACATTTCCATCTGAATCAATGAACTCCCCGGCCTTTACTGCTGCACCATATAATCCAGACTCATTAATTGAGGAACGGTTCAACATACCCTCACCTAAAGCACCAGTAATACGAGTAATCATTTGTTGGAATACTTGTATCGCACGGTCTCTTTGATCGGCTCCAATTTCATGATCTGAATACCTTGCTTCTTCAAAAATAGAGAAAAAGATATTCATTTCTTCTGGAGGGATTACTCCGGCTAGCATATTACTAATCACATCCTCGAATTCACGAGTTGTTTCGAATACTTTCTTCATTGCTCCTTTTGATCTAAAGAATTTAATGAGGTTCTTATAGCAGTCAAAAATCGCTTCAATGTAATTATTAGACGCTTTTAAGGCCATCAAAGAATCTGTTAAAATTCCTCTAATAACTTCAATCTTACGTCTCTCACGGTAATTTTGATACATTACTGCACCAACCAGTGCCGCTATTGCGATAGAAATCGCACCGATAATCAAAATTTGGGAGGTGAAGAAATTCTGTTTCCCAACCATTAAATCTCCACCAAGGGCAATAACAGGAGTGTTGTTAAGGTATTCACCTTCAAAGAAAGCTGATTCTTGGAATTGAACTAATACCCTCCATTTTCCATCTTCTGCAGTCTTATCTAATTCACCAGGTATTTCTTCTGCCGTGTAGATGAAGCTGAAATTTGCAACGCCTTGCTCATTGGTGGTTAGATATTCAACATCATGAGTTTCCCAACCAGTACCATTCCAGTATTGTATTGTGAAAATAACCTGTTCTCCTTCGACTGTTATATCCAAACGATCTCTTAAAATTGCAACTGCTCCGGATATTAAATCTCCTTCCTGATATCCTTGTGGATTTGACCAATGTTCTTTCAATAAAATATCTACCCTACTACGAACTAATACTTCTACGTCCACATATGAGCTATTGACAACTGGATTAGATTCAGCCCTGCATCCTCCTGGTATTTCCTTATCAGGTTCATATGCAACTCTAATGGTACGGAAGCCCTCTAATTGATTTCCATTTGGCTCTACCCCTCTTCTACTTGGGTTATCTTCCGGATCTCCAGAATACCATTCAACTTCTCCAGTACCATCCTGAGTAATTACTGTGGCCATAGGCCTAGTGTTTGTTTCTGGATCTAAATATATATTTAGGCACTTGCCCCCTATAGGATTACCATTTGTTTGGATTAAAGTAGCATCTATATGGAATGCTTCTTTCAAGTACAAAACATCAAATTTAGAACCGTTTGAAAATTCATATTGTGTGAAGTCAGATCTAAATGGTCCAATTTCTGAAATACTCAATGAAGAATTAGAGAATACTGGGAAAAATCTGGTCACAGATTGGTTATCATACCTATATCTATCATTATTTTCATATGAATTGAATTCAACTCTTACTTTTGCTTGGCCCGCTTGAACTCCTGAAATTGGACATATTATTGAAAAATTTCCAGTAGAGTCCGTTATGCCTGGAATACATGAAACAATTCCTTTGTCAGAATTATCCATTTCATAAGTAACTCGAATAGCTCTGTTATCTAACAAACCGCCTAATTCATCCGTAAGTTGGCCGTTAACTATCATTGGTTTTTCGACTGCAATTCCAGTATTAGGGTCAATTTCGGAGGTGTAAACTATCTGGTCTTCGACCGCTAATGCAGTTCTGCCAATTAAGCTAAATCCATCTACTTGGAACTGCATGACTTTCCTAAAGTGGTCATTATTTGCTATCATTACACAAGGATCCCATGCACCAGATACGGCAAGCATCTCTACGGCTAATGGTTCACAGCCTTCATGAGGAAGATTTTCTTCAAATCTAAGAATTACATTTACCGGGCCGAACCCATCCGGGAGGAATGAAAAAGGATCATCCCGCAGTAATTGAGGGTTCAACACTATTTGGTGATTTATTGAACCGGCATTTGGACATAATTGCTCGACAATTTGCCGATGTACCCTGTCCTCAAAGTCTATACCTTCCATTATTATAGAAACTTCACCACCTAATTCTTCACAACCAGATAATGCCTGACCTAAATCCTTGTCAAATGCAGTCCTATTGTCATCTGTAACTTGGGCTGTAAATTCCCAAATATCTCCACTTGATAGTAAATTGGAAGTTGTGCTCTGTAGGTTTATAAAAGTTCTAGAAACAACCCAAAGGGATATTTCAGCAGAGTTTCCTTCTCTGATGGAGTCGCCAAGATATGTATATCCTAAAGTAAAGTTACCAAGTTCATGATCTTCGCCAATAGTCAGATTAACTTTGAAGACACCATTATTATCAGTTATGACAACATCACTTGTGCCATCTGCAGACCATGTATAGTTCACTGGCATTTCACGTACTGGTTGGAATGCATTATCTATCAAACGTGCTTCAATTGTAGCATTTTGACCACGGTACAAACGAGGTGTTGCAGTTAATTGGAAATCAGTGGTACCTATTACTGAAATATTACCAAAACTACCTACTGGGGCCAATACTTGTGATTGATTTCCAGTGAAATAATAATCTGAATTTGTGAAGCTAGTTTTTATTCCAAATGTTCCAGCTGGATAATAGGAATACCAAGAGCCATTGAATTCAAATCTTGCTTCTCCGTCTATCATACTGGGCCTCCCCACTCGTAAAATTTCTCTAGATCCTGCAAAAACTTCGTTTCGATCTTCATCTACCCCTAATGAAAGAGGATCGTTTGCCCAAGGTGCAAATGTCCTATTCCATACTTTCCCTTCTACATACCATTTTTCACCAGTAAACATCTCTGGAACAATTTCACACCTAATTGGACTTGATGGATCTGTTGGATCCGAAGCCCCACACGGAGGGACATCAAATGAAGCCCCATTTTGTAACTTTGTAGACCAATAATAACCATCAGGGACATGTCTATTATTTTCAAGATAATTGGCTGATATGAAAGGTTGATTATTGTTATCCAGAAGTACTCCACCCGCAATTAATCCAAGAGTTGATGGTTGACCATCCCAAAGAATAGGGTATGCTTTGCCAATACTAACTTCTGAGTAATCAAGACCAGAGTCAATAAGAGAAGGAGAATGAAATAAAGCCCTCCATGCTCCAAATGAAGACCCAGTGAACTGGGTGGCATCATAAAAGTAAACAGGCCTTATTGAAGGAGTTATAAGTTGAGCCTCAATAAACATACGCTTCATTGAACGTATTGTAAAACTATCAGTATCTGATGCCTCTAAGTAAGGCCACGGCCAATCATATCCAAGTGATGGGTTTACAGAACCGACAAAGAAGTAATCCCCTGTCGGGACATTAGTTGGAACTTCCACATATGGAGATCGGATAACATCATGTATCTTTGAAAAATTATTCCACAGTATCTCCTCCCATCCCCCAGGTAAAGTACCTTCACCATTATTCAATGCACTATTGTATTGTACTTGTTCCCAAGCGCCGTTTATCCCATTTGATTGATTGAATCTTAAATTGGCCCATCCATCTTTACTGGCCCTATATCCATATCCATATCCATCAAATTCTGTAGGATGAGTGACATTTCCAAATAAATTCTTACTATCACTGACAGTAAAAGAGAAAGGTGCATTTGAAATTCTATTATCAAAAATTCCACGATCATAATCAGCAGAATAATGTGTCTTTAGACTAATTTTTAATGGCATCTCATCAGAACGGAATTGCGTTCCTGCACTATAGCCAGTAGTAGTATTTGCCCTTACTTCTACAGGTACTTGCTCGGTAACCGAGCTGTCATGTATGAACATTTCAGTAACTTCAGCATATACGTAATAAGTAGAATTAGGTCCTACAGAAATATCCTCTGGGAATAAAAATTGTCCAACTACATATTTACCATCATTACCAGTTAAAACATCAACTGTCTCCAAGGCTGTAGTACCATTTCTAGTCCAAACAATATGAATCTGAACAGGTATATTTGCCGTTGGCACGAAAGAACCGTTAGAGGCCAAAAGATTTACTTGACCTGAGAAAATAGCTGGATTAAAAGCATCAAGCCATAAAATTGAAGGTGAGTTCAAAGTTATCCTACTTGGGATTTTATCATCAGCATCTAAAATTCCATTATTATTTGAATCCCAATCTGATGTCTCAGGATTAAAATCTTCTTCCATATGGTCAAAATCACTGTCTGATCTATTATCAGCATCATCATCTTGATCAATTGAATCCGGGCCAGTGAAATTATCAAGAGGGTTTGCAATTGCTGATCCATTGCCGAAATCATCATGATCCCATGGGTTTGTAGATTCAGCACCAAACCTTGTAGGCCAAAGTAAAACTTCATCTTCATCTTTCATACCATCTTGGTCATCATCTTCGTCAACATCATCGCGTAAACCATCATTGTCATGATCAAAAGCAGAAATTAGGCCATTCGTTGAGTTTAATTCAATCGAATTAGGAATACCATCGCCATCCCAGTCATCATCTGCCCAGTTTTGTATTCCATCATTATCGTGATCCCAAACACTTTGCTCTTCACCTGAAAAACACTCCGCTATTAATTCCTGATCGGCATCGGAGATTCCATTATTATCATCGTCTGGATCTTCTCCATCTGGAATACCGTCGTTATCGTTATCTACATCGTAATATTCTGGAAATAGTAAAGCTTGTCCTAAAACACCCTGGTCCCATACTGCCTGATACCAGCCATCATTATCTGGGTCAGTATCTAATCCATCGTCATCATTATCTTCACAATTGCTTCCAATAAAATAATAAATGCCGTCATTAGTTTCATCATCATCATCCCAATCATCATCAACATCTACCTCAAAGTAATCCCATAAACCATCATTATCATCATCAACATCCCAATGGTCATATACTCCATCAAAATCATCGTCAAGATCACCGGTGTCATTTGCCATACAAGATGGATTTAAGTTACCTACTATCGGCGCGGGGCAATCATTATCTGGATCTACGTCATCATTTAATAAATCAGCTACTTCATCAGGGAAAAGGTTAGCATTACTATCCGCAGTCCACTGGAATAACCCTTTATTTAATCCAACATATGCTATATACAAATCTCTATTATTTCTAACATCATTATATGTTACAGCAGCAGTAGGGGTAGGATTACTGCCTGGGTCAAAAGTGAACCACCAGCATTTATCTGAACATTGATTATTACCTTGTGAATTACTTCCATCATATTCCCCATCATCATGCAATGGATCCGGCCTACTACTATAAGGGAGAGTGTAGATATTGCCGTTTGACTGTGTTGCACCTAAGAGAGGAAATCCATACATCCATGCATAAGAAAGTCCACATGCTACCGGACCAGTTGCCTGATTGACTAAGAAAGATAAAGAAAGTCCACATTCCCCATCATCAAGAGAACCACCAAATGCAGGATCATTTACATCAAGAACTCCATCTGAACCTTCATCTTGATCCCACCAATCTGGAAGTCCGTCTCCATCCATATCAACATCAATTCCATTGATTAATGAGTCCCCATCCATATCAATGTCGAAATAATTATTCCCATTCCAAGGGCTCCATTTCATCATTATATTCCAATATATTTCTGGAATTGTCCCATGTTGAGTAACTGTTAATGAGTCGGCACCTGTTCCAGTTTCATATCCATTATATGGCAATATAAATCCTTGGGTATCCCCAACAAATGGGCTGAAATGCCAGAACATATCCCACAAGAGCGTGCCGGTTCCAGCGTAGAGGGCTGAATCTTCACTTCCATCTATTATATCTCCATCAGAATGAGAATACGAATTACCGTTAAAATTGTCAGTACCATCATTGTCGACAACACCGCAATTACCATCATCAGGATCATAGAAATCAGAAATTCCATCGTTATCATCATCCCAGTCTTCATCATTTGCAATACCATCTCCGTCGATATCAGTATCTATGGAATTAGGGCCATCATCTCTGTATCTAGAACCATTTAATAGGTGTAAATCATTATCATCGTCTAAATCACAATTTTCATCAATATCTAACCAATCAAGAACGCCATCGTTATCATCATCTACATCGACCCAGTTGTTGAATCCATCGCCATCCCAATCATTATTACCAGTGTAAGATTTCCGCATAAAAATACAATTATCGTCTGAAGATTGTGGATTTGGATTTGCTAATGAAGGGCAGTTCCAAGCTAGTACTTCATCATCTGTAGAATTCATAAATGAGTCGACCTCATTTACTTTTCCATCATTATCAAGATCATAAGGTAAATCGTTTGGATCTACCCCTGGATTCCCTAGTAGATTGTCGGCAGGGACGGCGGCCCCGAGATCAGTATCTTTCCAATCCCATACTAAATCATAATCAGAATCTATTGCCCTGTAAATATCATCATCAGCATCTCTATCATAATCAAGTTCACAATCTATACCAGGTATGCCTATTGGTTGTGAATTAGGGTAATCTCCTATACCGTCTCCATTTGTATCAACTTGGATACACGTATCAGGTATGCCGTCATTATCATCATCTACATCATACATATCTAATAATCCGTCATTATCATCATCGGTGTCTGAAGAATCAGGAAAACCGTCATTATCGTTATCAGGATCAATAAAATTGGGGAGAGAGTCATTGTCAAGATCTCCATCCACAATTTCAAAAAAGGCCTGTAAGCGAGGATGCCAAATACTACTTTCTTTCTTAACAAAATCAAAAGTATCTGAACCATAAACTTCGGCGTTTATATTAAAGACATCTGGCATTGCCCTTCCAGAATCTCCTCTAACAGTTATTGTGCCACTAAAGCTTTCTAGTAAGGTCAAAGGATCAGAATAAGTCCAAACACCTTCACCGTCAAAAGTATGACTGAAGCTTCCTCCTTGTACGATAGTTCCACTATCAAAAGATCCATCTCCAGCAAGTACCTGATGGTCGTCACTGTGGTCGTTTGTCCACCGGACAGTGTCTCCTGCTTCTATTTCTAGTTCCGAAACTGAAAGACCCAGTGCAGTCATAGATATCTCATGTTGTTGATTAGACGCCCAAAGTACAGCTGCTTCCCAGCTGACTCCAGAAGTTGTGATATTACCGGTTTTATCAGAATCCCATGGGTGTTCATCCCATAAGTCGATGAGGCCATCATTATCATCATCTATATCAAAATAGTCTTGTATTCCGTCACCATCAAAATCACATGGCCATGTAAATTGATCTAAACGCGCATCATTGTCATCATCTTCGTCATAAGTACCTTTTCCGGATCCATCAATATCTTCATCAGGAACTCCATCATTATCATGATCAAATGGATTTTGGTCTACTAAGTAGGCAGTACCAACTTCTAATCCAGTCCATGGATGAATAGTAGTGCTTGAAATATATCTATCGGATGAGACATTTTTTGGATCGTTTCCTTGTGTATAATCAATTGGGCCTTCTAATATCCCATCATTATCGTCATCCCAATCAACGTCATCCTGTAAGCCGTCGTTATCATGATCAAATGGATGGGTCCCGAAACAACCGTCAAACCTTTCGATAAGATCGTTCAAGCCGTCATTATCATCGTCTAAATCATTTAGATCATCTATTCCGTCGTTGTCATGATCATCTGTATTTGTTTCTTCTAAATAAAACTCATATCCAGGGAATGCAGTTAGAGCAGATATATCAGAAACTTTACCATAGTATGATGCTGGATCATGATAAGAGGGATTAGAAAAAATTGGGTGATTGAATGGGTTAAATTCCTGTGATTGAGATTGTTGACCGTTTGGTTCATCAGAATTCTCTGATGACTGTTGAATGGTTGTTTTATTAGGCGATATTTCCCTCTCAGAAAGATTTTGATCGGTATCAAAATTTTGAAATGTGTACATTTGAGTACTAAATATCATTATTGAAACTAAAATTAGTGCCGATAGTGTTTGTTTTTTCCCACTATTGCTTGTTTTATTTTTTGATCCTGTTCTCACTACAACCACCTAAGTAGACCTACGTCGATTAATCACTTATCAAAAGATTGTAGATTTTTGTTTTATTGTATCAACTGAGTACTTTAGTATCATTCACAAATTTTCTTTTATTCATAAAAGTTAGAATCATTAAAATTAAACAATATAACATAAACGGATGGCCGTGGAAATTAGTAGGTATCTTCTAACCTCAAAAGTACATTAGGGCAAAGAGTTACTGAATCTAATACATCTGGTCATACAAGTTATTCATCATTCTCAAAGAGAATGAGCTGATGATTCAAAATCAAAATAATTATGCAAAAAATTGAAATGGGTTCAAGGTTCTACCTCAGTAGAAAAATTGCTGAATACCGGGTATATTAGAAACAGCAGCCCCATAAGTTCCTAAATGAGTTTGTGCATCGGTAATCATCATCCCATCTGTATTTAATAGATTTTTAAGGATTTGAGTTCCTTCATCATCTTCATTTAATGCAACTAAAGCATTCTGAATTGCTATTACTTTTACCGAATCCATATATTCTGGATTGTAGACTGCAGCATGACTGGGTCCCTTTCCGAAAGCAGGGAGCATAACGTATTCATTTTCATCTAGGCACCAACTTTCAGCATCGGGCCCAGTACAATAAGAATTTACTACTGAATCTTTGGCAAGCGCAACATCTCCAGTACCATCAGAAAGGCACCTTAATGCCCCTTTGTATGACGAGTATTGTGTCCCTCCTTCTGGAATACTTGAGTCTTCAGAGAAAAAGTTAGTAACAGTATCTAGCAAAGACTCGATTTCATTTGGATCGCCAATAACTTCAGCATATCCGTTTCCAATCAGATACCCCATTGGAATTAACATCCCTGCACTTTTCAACCAACCAGTGTGACAAGATGTTTTGCCCTCCATTAATGCAAATGGATCTGTAGATTCATCGTCATCAAAATAGGCGGCCGCCATATCTGAATCTGATTTGACCCATGCCGTTGCATTGTAATACATTCTGCCATCTGCTTTTTGCTCAGCAGCAAGAATATCAAGATCGTAAACTTCCCAAGATAACCATGCAGCTGCTCCATCCAAAAATGCCAAATCAGCATTTCCTTTATCTAATGCTTCAATAGCAGCCCGTGAGTCTGTGACTGGATATATTTCAACATCCATGCCAGATAATACACTAAGCTTATCTGCAAGATGTTGAGGATTTTTATCCCATATTAAATAAGTATCTTTGACTTCAAATGCTACAATAAGACAATTGCTTTTATCATCACATTCATCATAATTTACATTAAATGTTAGATATAATATAGATGAAGAGATTATTAATCCGGTAAAAAGAATTGCTTTGTTCACAGTTGACCAATCTTTAAAGTTTAACATTTGACGTTCGGGGCGTGCATCCATGTGCCTCCGGAAATAAGAGGATAATTAAAGTTTAGGGTGCCCTAAACTTTTAATTATTGACTAGGGGCCAAACACCATTTTGGCTTTAAGAAATATTTTTTTTAAAAGAAACATATATAAATAAATAAGTGTGGTAACCTTGTATGGAAGAAGAAAATGCAGATAATAATTTAGTTTTTGAAAATGAAAATATGACTCCAGAACCACAGAGTAGTCCAATATTAGTTGACCATGCTCCTAGCCCAGTAAAGACAGGGGGTTTGGATTTTTCTGCTGGTTTGAGTACAATGAAGTATGGCTTAGTAACGGTTTTGATTTGGATTCCCGGAATATTACTTATTGCAATTTCTAATCTAATTTTATTTTTTCTTGCATCGGAAATTGGCATTACAATCTTAAGTGGGCTCTTCATTGGACTTGCCCTATTTATTTCAATTATGGGAACTATACAAATTCTTGTTTACCCAGTTTCTATGGCATTAGCCGATGGTAGAACTGATGGATTAAGAATGGGATATATCGGAAGTTGGAAGGCCTCTGGTGAGATGATAATCGAAACAATCTCTGTACTCGGTGGAATTCTATTAATAATGATAATTGGGTATATTGCTATGGATACAAGTGAAGGATTAGGCATCTTTATGGCTGCAATTGGCGGGATAGCTTTGATGTTATTTATGATTGGTTTAATACCATATGTTGTCAGAAAAATAGCAAGTGACATGGATTAATATTTATTCAGTATACATATATATTGATTAATTATCAAATGTTTCTTTGAGTATTTTTTCACAGCGTTTAGCAATTGCAGACCCTACGTCAGACGTTGATGCATTTCCTCCAAGATCATAAGTTACCGGGCCGCCTTCAGAAAGATGCTCGGCGATTGCTCTATCAAGAATATCGGCGCACAAAGTTGCATTTTGATCTTGATGCCTGGCACCTAGATTATCAAACATTAATTGAACAGAAGAAATTGTGGCAATAGGATTAACTATATTCTTTCCAGCGTGTAATGGAGAAGATCCATGGACTGGTTCAAACAACATGTGATTATCGCCAATATTTGCACTAGCAGCCATTCCTAATCCTCCTTGAAGGACTGAAGCTAAATCTGTAGCGATATCTCCAAACATGTTTGGAAGGACTACTACATCAAGGTCTTCAGGACTTCGAATTAGCCACATTGTAAATGCGTCAATATATGCCTCATGAGTTTCTAAATGAGGGTATTCTGAGGAAATTTCCCTAAATATTTGTCTAAATAGTCTACAACCTCTAGTAACATTACTTTTATCTACGCAGGTTACCTTTTGATTTTCTCCTAATTTTTCTCCACGTCTGTTTGCCAAATCAAATGCAAAATTAATCACCCTATGGCTACCAGTTCTAGAAATTGGTCTTACATCCCATGCAACTTCTCCGTCTAGGCCAGGAAACTTTTCAATAACGAGTGGTTCATCTTTTTCACTTCCAGACGCAGCTAATGCTGAACGTCTCAATAATGCATGATATAGGCCTTCGGTGTTTTCTCTTATTAGAACTATATTAACTATCTTTGAATCCCATACTTCTTTGTGTTTACCATGAATTTTGTGTAATACTCCTTCGTATAACTTGACAGGACGGACATTTGCATACAAATCTAAGCCCGAGCGTAAACCTAAGATTACCTGGCCCCCGGCATTATCGCCATTAGGAAGTTGTGCACCTGGCCATCCTATTGCACCAAGTAAAATTGCATCTGAATTATCTCTACAATGTTCAAAAGAACCTATTGGCCATTCTAGACCCGTTTCAAGATAATACTCGCCACCGCATGGAATCTCAGTTATATCGAATGACAGAGGGCTAAAATTCTGAAAGACTTCCAATACTTTTTGAGCCTCCCTAGTGACTTCTTTTCCAGAACCATCTCCCGGGAGAACGGTCAGACGATACTCGGACATATGCAGAGGCCAGCCTACATCATTCATCAATGCAACTCTTAAATTTGCTAAAAAATAGAATGCGATAATTGATAGACGGTCGTGGAAGATGGGTAGACATGGAGAGGGAGTCGCGGGATGAAAAAGAGACTCCTCGAATTGACGTAAAGGCCCTACCTGATTCTGTGGCACAACTCTGGGAAACTATGTTAAGATTGGATCCTAATTGGGACTTATCAAGTTGGCTAAATAAGAGAGCACTAGAAGAATTAGAATTAGTTGAGAGTCATTTAGGTCGTGAAAGATTGCGATTAGAACAAAGGTTACACCGTATTGAAACTCTAGTTAAAAGGTTGAAAAGACAACGTGAAGTTACTGAAGGAATAAGCTACACTGATCCCAATCAAAGAAATTTATTTGATGTTTATGGAAATTCTGACACTGTTGAAAGACAAAAAGAAGTTCTCGAACAAAAAGATACTGAGGCAATAGTTGATTTTGGATCTTTGGGTTTTGATGATGATCCGCTATTAGCCATAGTTGCTGAACACATAATGACTCTGATGGAAAGTGAGAAAGTTTCCGGAGAAGGAGTTATTCACTTTGAAGAGTTAGTAAAAAAATTTATCCCTCTATCAATTAAAGAAGATGAAATAGATGAAGCAGTTTCGATTTTACTTCAGAAAAAAATGATTGTTGAGATTGCTCAAGATATATTTGGTCTTGAAAATTGATTCTTTATTTTATACAATCCTTCAAAAACAAATTCTTCTTTGTGAATTTGTCAATTATGGTGAATGAGGCTGCTGGATGGTTTGCAAGACTAGACTGTGAATGTCAAAAAAGAGAATTACAAATAGATATTTGGTCGGATTCCTGGGAAGAATCTGTAGTTAGCAATGTACCAATAGCATCAACACTCCCTAACAATTGGCCTACTCTTCCTGCAGGATTATTATCTAATCCAGGAGCCGTGCTGGATCAACTAATTTCAAGATATGAAGCAGAAGAAGATGGAAGGTCCGTAAAAGGAGTTTACACAATGCCTGCAAAGTTTGTAGATATAATCTTAACAGACGAGTTTAAAAATACTAATAATTTAAAGAAAAAGGAGCCTTTAGCAACGATTTCTTTATCAGCATTGCCTCCTGGATTTAGGGCGTATGCTCAACAAATTAATGATGAGGTCAGGAAAGAATCTGATTATTCTTCGGAAGTATATGAAAATCTAGAGCATCAAACAATAACTGGTATTCCAATTCCTTTCGCAGATCCGGCAGTAGGTGCAGGAATTATCCCTGAGAGGATGTTTCGAATACATGCGGAAAGATGCGAAGATTTGAAATTAAAACAAAGAAAAGAAGACACGCTTAGGCTTTTAGAAGGTTTACAGTTACTTGATGCTTCAGAGGTCGCCGTCCGTGCCACTAGAAGACGCTTATTGATTACATTACTAAAACTTGGTTTAGTAAACCCAATCAAAGAAACAGAAGGTCAAATTAGTAGATCTGAGGCCGAAATGATTTTAGAAAATAATGTCCTTTATGATGATTTACTGAGAGGGGAATGGCCTTGGAATGAAAAGCCAATACTATTGATATCAAAACCACCTTGGCTAAGAATCAAAGATAAATTTCGAAATGAAGAAAATGGTAGTGAATTAAGAAAGGAAATGTCTGATGAGTTAAAGGGCGTTTCTGGAAATGATGGGAAATTAAGATTTTCTGCCTTAAGGGGAAATGTCAATCTTTATCGCCTATACGTAGAACGTGCATTACAGATAGTAAAAAAAGATGGCAGGGTTACAATGGTAGTGCCGGATTCCCTATTGAGAGAGAAAAGTAGTATACCATTAAGGAAGATTCTAGTTTCCAATAACCAATGGGAGACAGCATGGTCTTTTTCTGATAATCAGAAAATATTCCCAGGGGCTCCCCAAGGGGTTTTAGTTATCGGAGTAATAGTCGGAGGGAAAACAGAAGTTTTGACAAGTTTTGGTCCATTGGAAAATGGCGACATTTCAAGTAAAGACGGCCTTAGTTCAAAGGCACCTTTCTTAGAATTAGAGAGAGGGCCATGGTCAACTTGGACAGATGCATCATGGGCAGTACCGAGGATGCCGAGAGACCCTTATGAAAGAAATCATGCATTAAAAGCAATAAATAATCTTGCTGATCAACCTAGGCTTTGTGAAGTAGATTGTTGGTTAAATCAAAGTGGAGAAAATATTAGAGTTAGAGTAGGGGAAGTAGCCCTGAGTAATAATAATAATATTTCCAATTGGGATTTAGGAACAAAGGGTATTCCTTTGATTAGAGGGAATCATTTTGCACTAGTTGGAGACAAGGTAATAATTGACCACCCAGCATTTAATAAAAATTTAGAAAAAGATTCGATAAAAAGATATCAAGCATCATGGAAGGGAGAAATGAAGACTGAAGGAATTCAAAGAATAGCTTGTCAGGCGGTAGCTAATTCTAGCTCAAAAAGAAGATTATTATGGAGTGTCATATCGAAAAATTGTGTATTAGGAAATTCTGTAAATTACTTACAAATACCTACAGACACTTGCCAGATATTAAAAGAACAATTTGGTACTTTAGAAGAAGGGTTGAACACAATCGTTGAGCATTTAAATTCGGATTCCTTGAATGTCTGGTCAAAGGTATGGTCGGCTAACAATAATGTGAACAATTATGAAATTGCTGGATTGCCATTTCCTACTCCAAAAATTGTCTCCTCTTTATCGTTTAAAGGTAATAAGAGCGATATTTAACTTCCTAAGTACTGATTTTTAATTCCGGTCTATGTATGTTTTTATAGAATTTTAATGAAACTGATTAATACCTTTGCAGTATGTGCGCATCGCGTTGTGTTTCCTACTAAGGCGACAATCGAGGTGATATTATAGGAATAAATCCGAAAATTGGAATTACTGGTTTACCTAGATCCGGTAAATCTGCCGTTCTTGAAAAAGTAATCAACATGATCATTGATGAAAGAAAAAACGGTAATGCAGCAACTAGGAGTGGATTTTCGGCTGATAAGATAATTGGTGGCATAAAAACTGAACCAATAATTGAAAATGGAGAAAGAGTAGGTTATGCTTGCGTCAACATTCAAACTGGAGAAAAGGGCATTATGGCCCATAGGAATATAGATTCCAGGTTAAGAATTTTAGGATTTGGCATTGACCCATTAGAGCTTGATAGAGTAGCAGTTCCCGCTATTTTGGACAGTATTGGTAATTGTGAAATATTAGTGATAGATGAGGTAGGAAAATTTTCAGTTGAAAGTGAAGGTTTTGTTGCAGCTGTAAGAACTGCCCTAGAATATGATATGCCCACATTACTTACTCTGCACAAAAAAAGTAGACATCCATTATTACAAGATATTAGAAGACGTGATGATGGTAGGATTTTAGAAGTGACTCCGGTTAATAGAGCATTGCTTCCATATAAAATTCATAAATTAATAAAAGAAATATATTAACATACAGTTAATGTTTTTAACCTTTAATAAAATCAATTTAATTGATTAGATACCTCCTCTACAGGAAACACATGGATTCGCCCGCGGGGAGACTTGAAAGACTTCTGTTGGGAGTAATTTTGCCTCTGATTTTTTTAATTTCTATTGTTTTTATTAACGATGATTTAATTGTAAAGGAGTGTACAAATGGTCTTTGTAATAATTATCTTTTAGTAATTTTATTAATTGTATTAACAGGGTTGTTGTGTTTATTATTAGTAATTTTAAAATATACTGATATCTTAAATGGGTGGTTTAGTAAAGAAGTAGATTCAGAAATGCTTGATAGACTAGAAAAAGAGTATCTTGAAGCAGATGTGGCCAATTTGGGTTCATCATGGGCTAAAATGGAAATTGGCCATCTTGAAAGTAAACATGAGGAAGAATAGAATACAAGCGAAAACTTGACTTCCTATATCTCTACCTCGAATCAGAGAGTTGGTGCTATGAGCGACATACCGAGTGAATTGAAATATACTGCTGAACATGAATGGATTAGAATTGAGGGAAACGAAATCACAGTAGGAATTACTGATTTTGCACAAAATGCTCTTACGGATGTTGTGTGGGTAGAATTACCAGAAATAAATGCCAACGTTAATTCAATGGAATCATATGGAAGTGTAGAATCAGTAAAATCTGTTAGCGAGATATATGCCCCAATATCAGGTACTGTAACTCAGATAAATGAATTATTGGAAGATGCGCCTGAAACTATCAATACTGATCCATACGGAGATGGTTGGATTTGTAAAATGACAATTGGAGATGAAACACAACTAGAAGACCTTCTTGATTCTGAAAAATATGAAGAATTACTTGGAGAATAATGTATGGCTTTAAATGCCATATATCTCTATGTTGATGGTTCATGTGAAGAAAATAGAAATGTAACATCAGAAACTCCTGCTGGATGGGGTTTTTGTGTAATAGAAGGTGATAGTGGTTTAGGTAGAGGCCATGGAGATTTAATTTATGAAGAAAGTGGGAAAGTAGAAACACATTCAACATCTAAAATTTTTCTAGGAGCAGAAGTAGGGTCTAATAACACTGCAGAATTAAGTGCTATTGCCCTAGCACTTCGATGGTTGTTATTGGAAGGAACTGAAAGACCTGCAGTAATAAGAGGAGATTCTCAGTATGCAATGAATATTGCAAATGGAACATGGAAAGCTAAAGCGAACCGTGACTTAGCATCTACGGTTCAGAAATTATGGCAGGAAGTAAGACATATTAAAGAAATTAAATGTGAACATGTTCGTGCACATAGAGGGCACAGATGGAATGAGAGAGCGGATCATTTAGCTTTCAGGGCAATGAAGGGTAATACTGCTTTACCTCTACAATTTTGGAAGCCTGGAAAGAGATAATTTAATTTTCTTTAAGAATTCCTAAGCTTAGTAACACATAGGTTCCATTAAGAATCATTAAACAACCAATTAACGCTAATATTAATCCTGATGGGTCTGGTAATTGTTCTATTTTATTTCCTGTCAACCATGCAGCAAAAATTGTTATTATACCTATTAATATTACGTATTTAGCAGTTTTTTTTGGATTTTTCCAATTATCCATCCATGGTATTAATCCCTTCATTTTAAAATTGAGCCTATACCATGAAATATAAATTAGAGATAGCCCTGATAAACCAATAATTCCAAGTGTAAATGATTCAGAATCCCATGGACCTGAAAATGAAATTTTGAAAAAGATAGTATCAAACAAAAGGATTGTGCCTAGAGCCCCTAGAATTTTCCAATCTGGTGCGCTTGCCTCATTCATGGGCGTACCAAGCATAATTATCATTTCAAAGCGCCGACATAAGATGAATTAATTTTGGTGGTTGCGTGCGGAAGGACATGAAGCGTGTTCTAAGGTGGTCAAAAACTATTGATAGAGAACATTTAGATTTAAGATATAAAGTATTAAGAGTGGGTTTACCAAAAGGAAGCGAGTATTATCCAGGAGTGGATGATGATGAACAAACCAGATATTTATGTGTGTATATTGATAAAAAAATAGTTGGATGTGTAACTTTACAATTGGACATTAAAAACGGATGTGAATATAGAATTAGAGGAATGGCAGTTGAGTCTGAATTTAGAAATATGGGGATTGGGTCAGATATTGTGAAAAATTTGCAAAATGAAGTTTCTAAAGAGAATGCAGGTATCTGGTGTAATGCGAGAATTAAGGCTGTACCTATGTATGAAAGATGTGGATTTAAAATTGTATCAGATATTTTTGAAATAGAAGGGATAGGTTTTCATTATGATATGGAATGGCGTCCTTAAATAAATTAATTAGTTTATTTTTGGAGCACGGACCGGGATTTGCACCCAGGTCCAGGGATCTGCAATCCCTTGCATAGCTACTCTGCCATCCGTGCTTGACCTGAGCGGGCGGCACGGTCTCTTTGAATATTGTTCGTCGAAAATTTATTTTTAAAAATAAATTTTCTTACATACTATCATGTACGTTCAACTCTCGGACATTCACGTGCCAAGAGTATCTGAGAGGTATGACGGGCTCGGAGTTGGGTTCGCACCCTATCTTCAACCACCCGGTAATGACGTAATTAGATGGACTGTGGGTGAACCAGGATTTGATACTCCGAATGAAGTTATTGATGCGGCAATTCAAGGTTTAAAAGATGGTAAAACAAAGTACACAAGAGGTGCTGGATCATTAGAATTATGTAGCGAAGTTTCAAGTTACCTGAATGAAAAGCATGGAATAAAGTATTCTCCTGAAGACATAATAATTACACCTGGGGCTAAACAAGGGCTATTGTATTCTTTCTTAATCACAACAATGCCGGGAGATGAAGTAATTCTTCTAGCTCCATCTTGGGCTTCATATGAACCAATGTTAAAAATTATTGAGGCGGTTCCCGTACATGTACCAGTAAGAAAAGATAATTTTCATCCCGACCTATCGGCAATAAAAAACGCAATAACTGAAAAAACTAAAATGATTTTATTAAATTCCCCCTGTAACCCAACAGGGGCGGTTTTTACTCCATATGAAATACAAGAAATAGTAAATATTGCTAAAGAAAATGATTTATGGATTGTTTCAGATGAAATATATGCGAGATTGGTTTGGGTAGATTATCCTCACGTTTCACCTGCATCATTACCAGGGGGCATGGAGCGTACAATTGTCGTTAATGGATGGTCTAAATCTTGGGCTATGACTGGTATGCGACTTGGATTTCTAGCTGGCCCTCCTGATGCAATGAAAGCTGCGGCTAAGAGCCAAGCTAATTCTGCATCTCATGTTCCAACATTCTTAATGGATGCAGCTAAAGTTGCATTAAAGTGTGATAAAGATGTTGAAAAATTCAATAAGGAATATCTGAAAAGAAGAAAAATCATGGTAGAAGGTCTTTCTCAAATACCTGGACTAAGAATTACTGAGCCAGAAGGAGCATTTTATGTATTTGTAGATGTAACTGGAACGGGTATGTCTGATATTGAATTTGCAAACGGGGCCCTCGAAGCTGGTGTTCAATTAATTCCAGCTTCATTGATAACCGGAGGAGAGGGATTTGTTAGAATTTCTTATGCTTCAGATGAAGAAATAATTAATGAGGGTTTAATAAGATTGAAAAAATGGCTTATCAAATAAAAAAATTTGATGGATATTATTAACATTTTATCTAAAATTATATTTACTGTAAATTATTGGATTGATGGCAATGAACGGGAAACATGGTAGAGGCCTCCATATTTTTTTGGATTATGTAAACTATACATCACCTGTTAAAGAAGATGGGAAATGGATGTTAAAAAACCTTAAAAAATGCGTTAAAAAAGGAGGAGTTAGAGAAGTCCACGCCCATGTAGAAGAGTTTGATGGAACAAAAAGCCCACCAGGTTTTGCAGCTGTAGTTTTAGTTGATGAAAGTCATATTACTGCTCATTGTTATTCTGAAATTGGCATTCTAGCAATAGATGTTTTTACCTGTGGAAAAAATGACCCACAGTTGATAGTAGATGAATTAAAATTATTGCTTTCTAAATCAATAAATGGATTGAAATTGATTAGGGAAGATTCTTTTAGAAGGTTTTTACAATAGGGTGTTTTTATGTCAATTAGAGAATTTATAGAAGATAATTACAGACATTTTAATGCCGGAGTTTTAGCAGAATGTGCAGAATCCCTAAGAGGCTTTATTGGGAATAAAGGAAGGTTAATTGTTACTTTAGCCGGTGCCATGTCTACAGCTGAAATAGGACGAACATTGGCCCCTGTAATAAAATCTCAAAAAGTTCATGCCATATGTTGTACAGGCGCCAACCTAGAAGAAGATTTATTCAATTTAGTTGCCCATTCTAGTTATGAGAAAATTCCAAATTGGAGAGAGATGACCGCAGAAAATGATGCTGAACTTAGGGACAGAGGGATGAATCGAGTAACTGATGTAGCAATACCGGAAGAAGAGGCAGTTAGGAAAATTGAGAAGTTTTTACTACCTTTATGGAAAAATGCTGAAGCGGCTGGAGATAGAAGATTTCCGCATGAATATCTTTATGACATTTTATTGCATAGTGGAATAGAATTTGATGCTGATCCTAATAATTCATGGTTGATGGCCGCTGCGGATGCTAATCTTCCATTATTTGTCCCAGGCTGGGAAGATTCAACTTTAGGAAATATACTTGCTGCGAGAGTCTTGGATTGCACACTAAAAAGTCCAGATATTGTTAAAGGTGGACTTTATGCTATGCAATCTCTTGCGGATTGGTACAGAGAAGATGATTCCCCCACAGGAATATTACAAGTCGGAGGAGGAATTGCAGGCGATTTTGCCATTTGTGTTGTACCAATGCTAGAGCAAGATGTGGGCTTAAAAATAAATCGTTGGAAATGGTTTGGACAGATTAGCGAATCTAAGTCATCATATGGAGGATATTCGGGCGCGCCTCCTAATGAAAAAATAAGTTGGGGGAAATTAGATGTTGATACTCCACGATTTATGATTGAATCAGATGCATCTATTGTACTGCCACTATTACTTAAGTCATTAGAATAGATCTGTGTACTTGTTACAGACTTCATAGATTCTAAGTAGCTGATTATATTTAGATGTTCTATCACTTCTAGCAGGAGCCCCGGTTTTTATCTGCCCGGCATTTGTACCAACTGCAATATCAGAAATAATATCATCACTAGTTTCCCCAGAACGGTGGCTTATTATGGTGGCAAAACCTGCTTCTTTTGCCATTTTAATAACTTTCATAGTCTCTGTAAATGTTCCTATTTGATTTAATTTTATTAGTATGGCGTTTGATGCCGAATTCTCGATTCCTTTTGCAAATCGCTCTGGGTTTGTAACATACAAATCATCTCCTACTATTTGCACCCTGTGCCCTTCCTTTTTAGTAAATTCAATCCAGGAATGCCAATCATCTTCTCCAAATGGATCTTCTATGGATACTATAGGATATGATTGAATCCAATAAGAATAAATATCTGCTAATTCTGATCCAGAGATTAATTTGCCATCAATTAGGTATTGATTCCCATCATAAAATTCCTGAGCTGCAACATCTAATGCTATTGATACCTGCTTACCTGGTTCATAACCTGCTTTTTTTATTGCCTGTACTACATAAATTAGTCCTTCTTCATTACATGGCAAATTTGGAGCAAACCCACCTTCGTCCCCTACTCCTCCTAGTAAATCATTTTCTCTTAAAACTGATTTTAACATGTGATATATTTCAACACCGGCACGTAAGGCTTCTTTGAAATCGTCAAAACCATGAGGGACTATCATGAATTCCTGAATATCAACATTAGAGTTTGCATGTGCCCCACCATTCAATATATTCATCAATGGGACTGGTAAAGCACAATTTTCTTCATTCGTCGCTATATATGACCACAGAGGATATCCGACGCCAGCAGCAGCACGTAAACATGCCATTGATACTCCAAGAATTGCATTTGCACCTAATATTGATTTATTTGGGGTGTCATCTAAATCTATCATCAATGAATCAATTTTTCCTTGTTCTGAAACATCTACTCCCAATAATGCATCTTTTATTTTACCATTAATATTACTAATGGCTAAATCTACGCCTTTACCCCCCCATTGATTACTGTTGTCACGTAATTCTACAGCTTCGTAACTTCCTGTTGATGCCCCAGATGGAACTGTTGCTCTAGATGGAATATCTATACTTGCATAACATTCAACTTCAATCGTTGGATTACCTCTTGAATCAAGAATCATCCTACCATGTAAGTTGCTTATGGGCATTCCCATAGTATGACGAAACGGATTTTGTTTGTCAATGTAACGGGATTAAAATTATGAATTTAGCCAACCAATCCATTTTGCAACTTTATATTGTATTTGAGGGACATCAATTTCAGAAACACAACACTTTTCCCAACAAAGCTGTTCATTTGTAGGGGATATAGAAAATAATTCTGCTCTAAAAATAGTGCCATCACTATCATGACATTTTCCTCTCTTATCATCAATAAAACAGTGTAGTAAGTGTTTTGGATAATGATGGATTTTACCTGATTGGGGGCAACAAAGCATCACGCTTCGATCTAAGAATATAAGAGAAGTCCCGGAGTCATAGTCTATTTCGTGACCTAGTATATTTGTATTGGAAAGTAATGAGGATACGTCTACATTGTACCATTGAGAATATTCACGGCAAATATCTAACTGAGATATATCATCTAGATATTCTTGAACTCGGAGGTCGGCTGTCGCCTTATCTGATTTCATAACCCCTCTGTACATGGCATCCCATTTTAATACAACTTTTTAAAAATTGAAGATTGATTAACCATAATCCGGAAATATAATATTAAAAAAATGTATATAAAGTTGTAAAAGTACAAATAAGATGCACTTTCCGGTATAAAATATGTTAAATATTGATTCTTTGGATAGAGGGATACTATCAGTACTTAGAGACAATGGAAGGGCCCCTTATGTAGATATTGCAAAAGCAGTTGGAGTTACAGAAAGAACAGTTAGAACTAGGATGCGTAAGTTGGAAGAAGAGGGTGTAATTAGAGGATATACTGTTAGAGAGGCTGGCATAGGTTTGTCTGCACTTATACGTATGAAAATAGGAGCAGGTACTGAAATTGGATCTTTAGCAGGAGAATTTGCGGGATGGAATGGAGTTGAATCGGTTTATGAGATAAGTGGCGATGCAGATTTAATAGTAATAGTACATGTTGATGATACAGCAGGATTAAGAAATATGTTAGACAAAATGTGGATGGCTGCACCCGGTGATATAAGTTCTACACAAACAGAATTAGTATTAGAGCAGTACTAAAAATTTATAATTTCCATTTAATCGAACAACCTATACTTTCTGTTCTAGATTGTGAAATATCGTTTCCTAATAGCACAGAATCAATCGCATCTGATAATTCTGAAGTTGTTGCGTGAGAAGGGTCTCGTGGTGAATCGTCAAGTCTTCCCCGATAAACAACAATCCCAGATGAATTTATTAAGAAAAATTCTGGAGTTCTCTCAGCACCATATTCTACAGCAACTTCTTGTGTATCATCAACAAGATATGCATACGACATTCCATTCTTGGCTCTCTTAACCATATTTTCCCAGGAATCGGTAGTATAATTTATTGGATCGTTGGAATTAATTCCAACGAATCCAATATTACTCTTTTCCGCTTTGATGGACATCATTTCTATTCTTGATTCTGACCCGACTACATACGGACAGTGATTACAAGTAAATAAAATTATAACGCCATTTTTGGACATAACATCAGAGAGAGAGACGTTGTCTCCATTTTTGGTAAAATTTGCATTTTTTAAATTAAAATCTGGTGCTGCATCGCCTGGCTCTATCCCTGATGGCCCTTTCATATCCAACCCAAAGCACATGAAGAATTAATGCTTTGTAATATAATTAGAATTCTTTGTTACAGCCTTTTCTCTTGATTCTTCTAATCTTCTTCTAGCTAATCGGTGTTCAGGGTCAATATCTAAAACCGCCCTCCATGCAGAAACGGCTTTTTCTGGATATTCTCCTTCGTGCAATATAGCAGCCATTCTTAGATTAGCATCTAAATGTCTGGGATTACATCTGACAGCACTTTCAAAATCGGAAAATGCTTCTTCTAATCTAGCAAAATCAACATATAATAACCCTCTCTGATACCATGCTTCGGACAATTGAGGATCTATATTTATAGCTTTATTCAAAGGTTTTTCAGCTTGTTCAGCCCTACCCATTGCATTCATACAAGTTCCTAAATGAACTAATGCCATGGTATATTCTGGATTTTTCTTCAACAATAATCTGAGTTCAGATTCCGCCTCTGGCCAATCTCCAAGATTCATCAAAATCTCAGATCTTCTCAATTTGGCTAAATCCAAAGAAGGTCTAGTTTCAACCAAAAGGTTTGCATCATCAAGTGCTAAACTTAGTTCTTCTCTAAGTAATGCGGCAGAACATCTATTCAATCTTGCTCTAACATGATTTTCGTCCATCTCTAGAGTTCTTGTAAAAAATCCTTGAGCCTCTGCTAAATGTCCTTTCTTTGCTGCTATAAGGCCTTTAATAAATGAAATAGAAGGGTTGTTATTCAATAAAGTAGATGCTTCAGAAATCATAGCATTTGCTTGATCTAAGTTACCTAAATCTAAAGCTAACTGCGCTTCCTCTAACGATATTGATGGATGTTTTGGTATTAAACGCCGGGCCCTAACTAATGCTATTTCTGCTTCATTATATGCTCCTTGATATCTTAAAGCTCTTGATCTTCCTAACCATGCTAGTCCAGATTCACGATTATATTCAATTGCCGAGTCAAAGGATGAAATTGATTCTAAAAGAAGCATCTGATCATAATTACCAGTATTGTCCCTATACTCATCTACTTCGAAAAGATACAGACGGCCTTTCATGACATGCAATGCTTCATGATCCCATGATTCAGCAGGTGCATCTTCTATCACCTTCTTAGCCCATTCAAATGTTCCTGATCTAAGAAGTAAAAGGCTAAGTTTTGCCCTAACTTCTGGATTTTCGGGATTCTGTACTAAGAATTCTTCTAGTACCTCTATGGCAGGTTGTGATTTACCATTATTTTCCAATATTTCTGCTTCAACTATTATGCCGAATTCACCTAACCCCTTTGCTTTCTTAATACTATTAAGGGCTTCTTTTATTTTATTAGGATTAGTGGCCAATATTCTTGAATGTAAAAGCCATCCTTTTCCATTCTTATTATCTAATGATAATGCTTTATCGACATATTCTAAGGCCGTATTAATTTCACCAAGAAGTAATAATTTAGTTGCTTTATGAACTAAGTCATCTGAGTTTTGGGATTTATCATGATATGAATTTGATCCTGCTCTATTTGCTCTCACCATTATATTAGATAATTCGTTGACATTCTCAGATTCTTGTAAACTATCCACACCCAATCCCTCTAGTCTTTTTTGGTTTCTTTTGATTCGATCTGAATCTGATCCAAGTAATAATAAAATCTGTTCTTGCAGTACGTCAGTGTCATCTGGATTAACTGCCAATAATCTTTCTAAACTAATATCAAGAGAGTCAAAGTCTCCTTTTTCTCGTTGTATATTTGCTAAAGACCTCAGAGGTTTAATATCTTCAGGGGTTAATTCATGTGCCATTTTATAGCAATCTGACGCTCTATCAATTTTACCCATAGCATGAAAAAGTTCACCAATTCTTCGCTGTTCGTGTCCATTCAACTCTATATCTTCTGCCCTCATGTTGGACTCTGTCAAAATTGAGTCTAGCCTTTTGGTCAGTGGCAAAAGCCCTGGAACTACGTCTATTTTTCCATCCACATCAATTCCCGGATAATGGCTTAAAATTGATCTAGTAGCGTGGGTTGCAATGGCACAAGATTCGCTAGAACTTATTAAGAAGCTTTGATTTAATAATAATTTTTCTGCATTTTCCAATGACTTGTGTACATCTAGCAATCCATGTACTTCAGGTGTATCAGAAAGAATAGTATTAACCCCTCGGGATAGTAACTCTAAGGAGCTTGAAGCATCATTTAAGTTACCTTGTAGTGATCCTAGTCTAGTATGAAATTTTTGGCTTTTCTTCATCATACTTTTATGTTTCAACCAAAGTGCTGAAAATGCAATAATTAGTATTGCATAAACCGTTACCACAGCCATGGTAGAAGATTCCATTACCCTAAGCGAACATAGAAGACTTTTGATGGCTTCTATTACTTTTGTATGTTATATGGTGATTTTTAACTTATTTGCAATTAGTCATTATGAGACTAATTGCAAGTAAATTAATTATAATATTCAAAAATCATCAGGTGAAAAAGCCTGTACATCTTGTTTTCTAGATACTTTTCCTCTTGAGTTTCCAAGTACATTTTCAATACCTGCTCCAGAAGCATAATCAAATATTTTATCATTTATTTTTCCTGCGAATACAAGTCCTAGTGCGCCTTTAGTTTCTTCAAGGGACTCTTTCAAATTACTAGCTCCAATTGGATCAGTATTTGAGCCATCTTCAAGAATTATTATTGCATTATTTCTTGGTAATCCTTCTAAAAGATTGGCCCATTCTTTAACATGTTCTGGTGCCTCTAATAATTCACTTCCAGTACCAACTGTATCATCATCATCTTTCTGAATTTCAATTTGAATCCTAGCGACTGCTTTGGAGGCTACTTCTTTTTGATTTAGGCATTTTGTTATCACTTTTCCTTCTAGATGTTCGACTTCTCTGCTTTGAGGTGCTATTGAGACGTGGCTCAGACTTTTACCTAATTTTCCACTTAATTCCATCAAGAGTAATTTTCCACCTCTATCTCCATCTAAAAACGCGGTAACAATTTTTTTATTACTTGCAAGAGTTATTAATTCTGGATTTATTCCAGAACCCATTGTAGCAATGGCATTCTTGATCCCGTATTTTAATAGATTTCTAACATCATTTCTACCTTCTACAATAATTATTGCTTCACTATTCTCAACGTTTGGTCCAGCCGTCATTCCTGAAATTTCGATTTCAGTATCTAGAGTGAGGACTGATCTAACTTCCTCTAATATATTCTTAGATTCATCTGTACCTGAATTAACTAAGGTAACTAGTAATTCTTTAGCACGATCTATGACATGGTCTCTCTTTGCAGAGCGTATATTTTCAATCTGTTTTACTTTTATTGACGATTTGCATGGCCCGATTCTTTCTATGGTTTCTAAAGCTGCCCCTATAACAGCAGTGCTAACTTGATCTAAAGACGATGTTACCATTATTTCTCCTTGTACTTTTCCTTTATTTTGATGTAACACAACATCTACATGGCCTATTCGGCCTGTTCTTTGTAATTTTCTCAATTGCAATTGATCGCCAAGTAAGCCTTCGGTTTGACCGAAAATTGCTCCTATGACGTCTTTTCTAGCAACTGTTCCATCTGTTCGAATAGATGCGTGTATGACATATTTTCCTTCATTTGACATTATTTAATTCTCCTTTTTTATAATCCACACCCTAGAAACTCGGTTCCTGTTTTGCCTATTCGGCATTTGGGTGAATGGACGCAGGGCATCCTCGAGTGTGGCTTAAAAGCAATATATGGGAGAAGTGCTTACTTCATGAATGCTCCGACTATTAGAAAGATAATTATAGTAAAATATCATTATTTGGCCGAGGCATTAAATTGGTTGGCTTGCATCGAGTGGCATGGATGAATCAGTTTTTGACAGAAGGGCTGTTTTTAGAGGAGCCGCTTCTTTGGCATTGCGAGATGGACAATTAAGTAATGGTGAGAAAAGGTTACTTATGAAATTAGCATATTCCTTAAAATTGGATGATGATGAACCAAAAATGATTTATGATTCAATTGTAGAAAATAATCCCTTAAAACCAGGTAAGTCTCTAAATGAAGAAGAGCAAAGAAGAATTTATGGGCAAGTTTTGGAAGCTATGTTAATTCATACAGATAGATCTGACGATGAATTAATGCAAATTGCATATCTCAGAAAGATATTTTCAATAGATGATTCCGAACATAGAGCAATTACTAGAAGTATGGATAGGCAATTAGAAGAAGTAATTCATAGAACTATAAAGGATGAGTTTAGAATTAGACTATATGATTCAATAGACCGTATGGGAGATATTTTTGATAATATTCTTATTAGGAAAGATGAGCGTAAATGAAAGAATTTTCTCTATTAGATGAATACTTAGGTAATCAGGATGATAGTGTCCATTACTCTTCAAGAAAACTAGCAAAGGTTGTTCGTGAAGCATATCCAATAGGCATACCCGCATTAATAATGAAGTCGAGTACAGATAGGTTAGGTGCTTCTGCTGGCTATTCTTTTCACCTAGGTACTCCAGATGGTTTACTTAGACGATTAGCATCATGGTTAATAACCAAAAATAATGGAAAGCATAATTTATTATTAAAATTAAATAAAAGACTATGGAAGAGGCATGGGAGAGAGGATGTTGCACTTTCTGCAATAATATTATCAAACATAGATCATTCTATGTTACGAACAAATCCATGGGAGATATTAAAATTGTCTTTGAGGAAGCAAGAACCAATTGATGGATTACTATTAACAATTGAAGAATTATTACGTTCTGGACGTAAAATCCCAAGTGAACAGATACGTGAAGAATGGTCTAAAAAAAGACTTGTTGATGGGCATTTGGCAATACTAACAACTTATGCAGGGATGATTAGGAAAATAATGCCTAGTGCAAATATGGTTGATGTCCTTAACAAAATTAATTTACCTGAAAGTGACTCTGTAATTACACGGATTATGGACAAAATTATTGCTGCAAAGCCGCAGAACTGATTGGTAAGTACTCTCTCGGATATGTGTGAGCAGTCGACTATTGCCCTCAGATAATCCTATTTCTGAACAGGTTCTAGAATGGACTATCAAACAAAATTCAAATGATATCGCGCAATTAATGAGATGGTTGAGAGAATCTACAGGTAGAAAAGAACAGCAAATTTTTCTTAAAAGAGCATTGGAACTAATGGATGAAACTCAATTCGCTTTACAAAGACTTGATGAATTAAGGTGATTAGTTGAGATCTTTACTTCTAGCAGGTGGTAAGTCATCAAGAATGAATATGGATAAAGCATTAATTGAAATAGATGGTGAAGCATGTATTTCAAGAGTGATTAATGCCTTAAATAAAGCCGGTAGAGTACCAATAACAATATCCATATCCAATTTGGACTTGATTGACTCATATAGCCAAGTAATAGATTCTTCAATTGAAATAGAATGGTCCGTAGATAAAGAAAAATTTGCTGGACCTATTGAATCCATTATTGAAAATCTTGAGAAATTTGCTGGAAATGAAGATTTCATTCAACTGGCTACTGTTGATGTACCTTGGGTAACAGAAGAATTTTTTATCGAATTAAGAAATTCAATTAAAAGTGGAGATGATTTAATAATGCCTACTGATGGAAAAAATATTCATCCACTATTGGCCCTCATTAGACCTAAGAATATCTTGAGGAAAGTATCGGATGGAAATAATAGACCTTTGCGGATTCAATTTTCAGAATTAAAACATTCATTATATTTTGAAAATAAAGCTATTTTAAAGAATATAAATTATCCTCATGATTTAGAATGATATTGCCCCGTAGATAAAAGATTAATAATCTCTGGATACAACTGGTGTTCAATTTTTTTAATTTTTTCTTGAAGTGTTTTTATTGTTTCATTAGGAGAGACAGAAACTTTTTTCTGGGCTAAAATATGGCCCGTATCAATACCATCGTCCACTAAATGAACAGTACAACCACTTTCATTAGTTTTGGCATTAATTGCATCTCTATGAGCGTATATACCTGGAAATTTTGGAAGTAAGGAAGGGTGAATATTAATAATTCGGCCTTTCCATTTATTAATAAATAACGGAGTAATAATTCTCATGTAGCCATTCAGTACGATAAGTTCAATATTTGAATTAACTAATTCTTCATCGATCATTGCTTCATGACTCAACCGTTGGTGGATTTTATCTTGAGTGTGGGGTAATGGTATTGCTGTTGCTTTTACACCATATTTTGATCCATAGTTAAGACCTAGTGCATCCTCATTATCAGATAAAATTAAACTTATCAAATATGCTCTTGGGGTTTTTTGATATTCTAACATTGCATTTAGCCCTGAACCGCTTCCTGAAATAAAAACTGCAACCCTTAATGGGTTTTGAACAGAGGCTATTCGGGGAAGCACATAATCTCTCTCCACGAACTTCTCAGGTATCTTTATGGTTTGAGGTTTCGTAATAAAATACATAATATACAGAGAAGAGTGGCTACTGGAACTTAAAAATGGTATCTCTTGCGAGAGTGTGGTGAACTAATGGAAAGGCTTGATTCAATCGAGCAGATTATTACAAAATACTCTGTTGCAAGCAGCTCGATTAAAAGCACTATATACACTTTATTGGGTATTATATTTGTTTCATTTGCAATAATAGGTATTTTCATACCAGGATGGCCAACCATCTCATGGGCTGTTCCAGCGGCTTTCTTATTTTCTCTTTCAAATGAGAAATTATTTCGCTGGACTTTGTCGAATGACTATTTTGGATCTACTATATTTGAATACTATGCAACTGGAAAAACTATTCCAAAACACGCCAAATATGGAATAATTTCATTAATAGGTTTAATGAGTTGTTTATCGGCATATTTTGTTTGGTATGTTTCTACAAAAGGAGATGGAGAATTATTTGATCTATCCTCATGGGATGGCGCAGATCCGGGATACGGCGCCATAACAATAATAATAGTAGGATTGATAGGTATATGGTACATTATTTTCAAGGTATCTAGTAGAAATGAATGATTTTAATGTAAAAAAAGTCTTTTATTAGTAAAAAGCATAGACATATGGTATTCATTTGCAGCATCAATGACTTCTTGATCACGGATGGACCCTCCTGGTTGTATTATGGATTTTACACCAATCCTGTGAGCGGCTTCTATTCCATCTCTAAAGGGGAAAAAGGCATCAGATATCATCATTGATCCAGCAGCTCTTTCACCTGCTCTTCGGGCTGCGATATGCACAGCTTCAACCCTACTTGTTTGCCCTGGGCCTATCCCTACAGTAGCTAATCCAGTATCGGTTTTTGAAATCAATGCTACTGAATTTGATTTAACTTCTGAAAGAACTGTACAACCGAATTTAGCCAATATAATTTCACTAGAATCAATAGTTCTTTTTGTTACACATTGAATGGCAGACCAATTAATATTGGGCGGGCCTTGTATCTGTCCAACCCATCCGCCATCAATTTGTCTGATTCTTAATTCATCTTTTCTATCTGATAAATCTTCCAAGGTTAACATTCTCCTGTTCTTCTTGGAAGATAATATATCCAATGCTTCTTTTTCATATCCGGGGGCTATTATACATTCAAAGAAGTGGTTACCAATTTTTTCTGCAGTTTCCTTAGTAACTGTAGATGTGAAAGCTATTACACAACCAAAAGCACTTTCTGGATCACTGGCCAAGGCATTTTCCCATGCTGAAGGTTGGCTTTCATCTAAAGCAACTCCACATGGATTAGTGTGTTTAATTATTACACATCCATGATGATAGGTATTATCCATGTCAATTAACAAACCACGTGTAATACGTAATGCCCCATCTAAGTCAAGGTAATTATTGAATGATAATGCCTTTCCCCCATGTTGTAAAGCAGCAGCTAAACCTGATGGTTTACTAGTATCAGAGTTGGGATAGAAAGATGCGGGTTGGTGAGGATTTTCGCCATATCTAAGTTGAATACCTACTTCTGATGTAATTTGAATTTTACTTGGTATTTCAGGATTGTTAAATCTAGATTCTAATTCATTACTTACAACAGTATCGTATGCTGCAGTAGATTGGAATGCTTCCAATGCTAATTGTTTCCTCATTTGAATATTTATTCCTGAAGATTGGCCATTTGATTTAGAGAGTTCATTTATTATAGAATAATATTGTTCTTTCTTTGTTGTGATAATTACATCTTTATGGTTTTTAGCTGCTGAACGAATCATTGTGGGACCCCCGATATCAATCATTTCAATTAACTCAATATCTGAAACAGGTGGTTTTTGTGCAGCAACATTTTCAAAAGGATACAAATTAACGCATACTAAATCTATAGTACCATATTTTAAATCAACTAAGGTTTTCATATCTTTATCATGACTTCTTCTGGCAAGAATTCCTCCATGTACTGCAGGATGAAGAGTTTTTACTCGCCCATCTAAAATTTCAGGATGTTGCGTTATTTCTGAAATATCATTAACTTCTAATCCATATTCTCGTAATTTCTTAGAAGTTCCGCCGGTGGAAAGTATTGTCCAACCCATTTCTGAAAGCTTTGTTGCAAAATCAACTATTCCTTCTTTTTCCCAAACACTGATGAGTGCACGTGGACTATCCATGCTCTCGCATTTCTACTAAGTCCTTCAATGGTTCGACAATATTTCTTAGTCGCCTCTTGCGGATATTACTTGATCTATTCGTAACATACTCATTGCAGTTTCTGTTGCTGATTCTAATGCAGCTTCTATAATTAAACGAGGGTGCCAAACATCATCAATTATAGATACAAAACCATCTGGCGTTATACCTATAGGCGCGTCACTATCTCTTGATGTTGCCCTTAATTCTAGTATTCTATCTAATGAGTCGCCGCCGGCATTTTCCACCAAAGTAGCAGGTATTGTTTCTAGTGCTCTTGCATAGGCCTCCATTGCAAGTCTGGCCCTTCCGGGTTCTGTCTCAGATGCTTTTCTAACTGCATTAGCCATTCTAGAATGAATGGCACCTGCTCCAGGAAGTAGTTCATTATCCGATATTGCTATTGAAGTAGCACGCAAGGAGTCATGTAGACCCCTTATTATTTCGTCTGTTCCTATACCTCCGGAGCCTCCAACTTCTATTGTAACGATTTGAGGGTTAGAGCAACCATCTATAGTGATTATATCTTCTACTTGATCGGTATTTTCACGTCTTTCCCACCCTATAGAGGTACAACCTCCTAAATCTGTTGAGTTTATGTCAAGCATTGAATCTACTATCTTGGCCCCAACTGCTGAAGCAATATTTTCTATTTCAGAAGAGTCTAATTCCCCTATTGTAAGTATGGAATTATCACATAGTTGATGTAAAATCTCACGATCTATTTCTCCAGAGCAAAAGATAGCATTAGCACCACTTTGAATTATTGCATTTGCAATAGAGTCCTTTCGATCTTGTTCCGCGTCTACGAATGAATCCAATTGATTTGCGCTAGTAATTTTAATTTCTACAGACCTAGTAAGAGTACGAATTTTTAAATCAGAATCCAATACTGCAATTTTAGGATTGATTAAATTATTAGGTAAGTTGTCCATTAATACCCTTCGATTTATTATTACTCCTTTGAGGAGGCGTGAATCTTGTAATGAACCTAGGCCGCTCTTGAACATTAAAACATGCTCTGCGCCCGGATTTTTCCTATTTTTAGAAAGTATTGATAGGGATTCAACAATTATTGGTGAGAAAACGTTGAGTGCTGTTTCGGCACCTTTGCCTCTCAAAGCAGTCATGGCTGTTGAAAGAAGATATTTATCATTTACTTCTTTTATATCCTTCTTTATCTGTAATTTAGCTGCTTCCAAAGCCATTTTATAACCATCAACGAGAGTTAGAGGATGGAGTCCTTTTTTTAGTAAAGTATTAGCCTCTATTAACATAGAGCCACAAAGTAACATAGTCGTAGTAACTCCATCTCCGCAGGTCTCTTCTTGTACATTTCCCATTGAAACCATCATCTTTGCAGCAGGATGTTTGACTAAAAGTTCTGCAACTATTTTTGCCCCATCATTAGTTACAGCCGTAGTTCCATCTGTTTTGTATAACATTTTATCTAAACCCCTAGGACCTAGTGTTGGTTTTAGCAAATCAGAAAATACACGGGCTGCTAAGATTAGTTTTTCTTGTACATCGGTACCACTTGTTATGTTTGTTTGTTCACGGACAATCACAACCTTTGGCTTACCCTCGCCGTCGCTCATTACTGGCCTCGAAAAGAAAGGTCGTGATGAATGCTTTGAAACATAAAATTAGATATTGAATGGAATTTATAGTATAAATCAAACAGTTAATGAGATAAAATAATCAAATAATAGGAAAGCCTATGTCATATACTTAAATTCAATTAATATGAGTGGTAAGGTTCTAGTGGTTCTATTTTGTTTTTTGGGGGCTCAATTAGTAGTCATAACACCAAATGTATCCGGACAAGAAATATTACCAGGCATTGAACTAGAATGTATTGAAGATAATCTAATAATAAATCCACAACTAAATAAAAATGAAAATGTTCATTGTGTCCTTACAAATAACAGACCTTATGATGAAGATGTTTCTATTAACTATGAATCGGAAGAATTTACATTTTCTGGCCCGAATACTGTTTCAATTTCATCTGGCTCTGAAGAATCTTTTGTGGTGTCTGTCGAGACAAGTAGCGATATTTCCTCTGGATTTTATGAAATGAATATTACAGCAGAAGTAACTACTGCAGTGGGAATTCCTGTTGGTTTCTTAACAAATACTGAGGAATGGAATGTTGAAGTGGAGTTACTAGAATACACCTCATGTGATGTGAATTATGGCGTTAATTCGATTGAAGTAAATGCGGGCGATATTGTGACTTTCTCAGCATCATACTCATGTAGCAGCAATTTGGACCAGAAAATGATTTTGGATCTACATCTTGTAGATGAAAATGCTAACTCTGAGGGAATGTGGGTTTCTGGATTTAATATCTTGAGTAGTGAATGTTCAATACAAATATCAAGTGGTAGTGGAGTTGCCAATTGTGAATTTGAAATGACGACCCCTTCAAACTTAAATGAAGAATATAGAGGTTGCCTCATAATTTTGGATGAAAGAAAGTTAGTAGCAGAATCCTGTCAGAAAGAAGAGTCTGTATTACTAGTTGTAGCGCCAGAAATTAAAGGAGTAATTGAAAATGGGTTAGGTAGTAACTTCACTATATTGGATGATTTAGGAATTTCAGAAGGTGAGGCTTTAATTTATGGAGGGGGAATTATTAGTATCATTATATTGATAATTACTTTTATGGCTTATAGAAGAATGGTGGTTTAGTTCCTTCTTCCTTTCCTACCTTTTCCTTTTTTAGTTTTTCCAGGATTATTATCCCATTGCCTCCCAGATCTACTGCGCCATTGATCTGTGTCTTCTTGGGAGTTATTAGAGGAGTTTTCAATTCTTTTTCTTAACGCCCGAGGTAAATCTTTAACTGAATTTACATTTAACTTTACATTCAAATCTTGCTCTAATTGTCTTATAGATTCGCCCCTAGTCCCAACCATTGCCCCGATACTAGATTCGTTAATGTATATTTCAGCTGAAGCGTCAGTCAAAAATTTTGCGTGAGATACGGGAATTCCTGTTAACTTTGATATTTCTTTCTTTAACTGTTCAGCTGCCATCCTCATAGCAGGACTTCCGCCCTCGCCATCCTCCATATTTACTGGTACGACAGCAATTTCTGAACCAAACGCAAACATTTCGTGAGTTATTTTGCCAGAAGGAAATTCCTTAATTTCAATAACTGGCCTGCTTAAATCTGATTCCATTCCTGTAGGTGCTCTAACCACCATTTTTAACTCAAGAACCTGTGCTATTTTTCCTTTTTCAATATGTATTACAGTATCAAGAACCTGTGCTATTAAACCTAATTCTACCTTGCCAACCATTCTTTGAATAGCTTCGAGTGCACTATTGGCATGAGTTACGCCGAGTAAACCCACTCCCGCTAATCGCACATCACTAAATATTTCAAAATCTCTGGATCTACGAACTTCATCAAAAATAACAAAATCAGGACGTACCAAGAAAATTACTTCGGCAGTTTTTTCTAAATCTCCTTCCAGTGGTGCATATTGAGTAACTCGTTGTGGAACTTGAAGATCTCTTGGGGCCTCCATTGTTTTTACCATTGCTCCTACTTCAGAATCAAGATACGCGGCTATTGCTTGAGCAAAAGTTGTCTTTCCAGAACCGGGGCGGCCTACTACAAACACCCCTCTGTGATGATCTTTTAATCTGCCCATTAATTCTGGATTTAGATCATAATCTGAAATTTGTAAATACGCTACTGGCCTAACGATTGTAATTTCCCATGCATCTGAAAAGGGTGGCCACGCACATGCAATTCGCAAATCTCCTATTTGCATTATTTTACAACCTGTTCTTTCAATTTCAACGAAACAGTCTGAACGAGCGTCATTTTGTTCTATTACTAAAGATAAATCATCACATAATAACTGTAAAGTTGGTTTATCCCAAGGAGGATCTTCTAACTGCTTCAGCGATAAAGAAGAAATATGGCCACTTTTTACCCTAGTAGGGCATTCGGCTTTAAGAAATATTGTAGAAACAGTATCATCAATCAATAAATTTTCGATACTATCTGGAATAGAAGGGTGGTCACCAAATTCTGCCATACTCCTTCCAATAGGTCAAAGGATATGATGATTCAGACAAATTATGATAAAAAATAGAAAAACAGCCATTTTATTTCCTTATTCTGCAATAATATTATTGATTTTGCCCTGTACGGCTAAGACATGGGAGTAGTACATTCTGTAAATGTTAATTCGTTGGGCGGAGTTCCTAAATATCCTGTTGAAAAAATAAATATTAATTATGAAGGAGTAATTGGGGATAAACAAAATGATTTGAAATATCATGGTGGCCCTAAGAGGGCAGTCTGCATATATTCTATAGAAAAGATACGTCAGTTACAAGAGGAGTATAATCCGATATTTGCTGGAAGCACGGGAGAAAATATTACAATCCAAGGAATAGATTGGGATTTACTTAGATCTGGAGTAATAATTAATATTGGAGAATGTATTATTCAATTGACAGGTGTAGCACCACCTTGTAAAACTATAATAGATTCTTTCTCTGATGGTAACTTCAATCGAATATCAGAAAAAACATATCCTGGTTGGTCAAGATGGTATGCATCAATAATAAAAAAAGGTATAGTAAATTCTGGTGATTTAGTCTCTGTGCAATAATAATTTATTCATCATTGTGAAATACATTGTAACACGTGGTTCGTTAAAAGCAGAGGTACCCGAGTTGGTCAAAGGGGCTGGGATGAGGTCCCAGTGCGTAGTGCTTCGCAGGTTCAAATCCTGTCCTCTGCACCATTAAGTCTCACCTCAGTACAATGTAAGCATAATTGTTGGAGGCCCATCCTTCGACTTAAGAAGGTAAGTTAATTTTGTATATGCTAGCCTAGCAATAAACCATTTGTTAAATCTATATTTATAGTTTAAAATATTTCATTCTGCTTTTAGAATCTTGTGTTCGCCTGGTTTTCTTGGTTTTATAAAGATGCGATATCCACATTTGTGACAAGATTTTCCAGTTGAGCCAGCTTCTACCCATGCCAGATGCCCACATCGAAGACATTTGTATCTAATCTCCATTGGATCCATCATAGATACATTATCAAAAGGGGAAATTACATCTCCGGTCGGATTATAGGGCATTCTCTGAGTACGAAGAGTTCTCCTACACTTGTACAGAATCATGTGTTCGGTCTCTTTAGCCATGTTTGGGCGACCCACCTGCCCTTCTTCAATCTGTCCTTTGGGTATAGTATCAATTTTTTGAAGATTTACAAATTTTGACAAAATTTGAAAATATTTCTTGTCCGTATTCAGAATGGTCAACCTCGGGGTGGAATTGTACGCCAAATCTATTTCCAAATTCATTTTCCATTGCCTGGATTTGACAAGAGGGGCTAAACGCCGTTATTGTAAAATTTTTAGGTAATTCTATGACTTCATCATTGTGGCTTTCCCAAACCATTTGTTTGGTTGGTGTAGATTGAAACAATCTACCTCCTCCATTGACTAATGTGATTGTAGCTTCTCCAAATTCTGGTTTTAGTGCTTCACGTGAACTACCACCATAAAAATCAGCCATGAATTGATGACCTGCGCAAATTCCAAGTATTGGTACATCCAATTCAAAATATTCAGCGCAATTACCTAATTCCCCTGTTAATCCAACTCTTGCAGCGCCTCCAGAAAGAATCAACCCATCGACTTGTCTAAATTCAGAAAGTGGAGTTTTATTGGATAAAATTTTGGTATTAACGTCCAAATATCGTAACATTCTCCATTCACGGTGAGTCCATTGTCCTCCATTATCTACAACGTCAATCACAAGTTGGACATCAGACATATTTGAGGCGAAAAGTCGACAGGTCATGAATGATGCCCTGGTTAAAGATTGAAAAAGAGAACGCACGTCGGACTAATCCAAGCCCTGATGGTGTAGTGGCCTATCATGCAGCCCTGTCGAGGCTGCGACCCGGGTTCAAATCCCGGTCGGGGCGCCAAAAAGCGTCGTTTTATGCTAGCCACGCTTCAAAAGAACATAGCCTTAATTTTGCGCTATAATCTCTTTTTATTTTGAGCGAAAGTGATTTTGAACCCGGAAGAAGGTCTGGGAGAATTTCGTGTAGTATTTTGTTTGTATATTCTATTTTACTTTCTTCAATAATTATACGGCCCCTGATTAAAGAAGGAGAATTATTGTCAATTAAAGGGAGTAAGTAGGGTAGTAATTCTAAAGTTTTGTGTGGTAGATTTATCATCAACAAATCCCATTTGCCAATATAGTTTTTATTTTTGGCTACAACTGTAGCATCTGCAACTCCTACTAATCTGTTTGGATACATCCAATCAATATTTCCAGAAGATTCTGGATATTTTCTTTTATCCCATTTGGACAAATTTTCAAAAAGAATATTTACAGCCTCAGGATTTAAATCTGAAGCCAGTATATTATGTGTTAAATTTGGTTCATTTAATAGAGAAGACACAGCAGGACCAACTCCGCAAAATGGATCACAAATATTTATAGGTCTGCCTAATATTTTCTTTAATTTTTTAGCAAAATATAATGTTTCTTGGCGTTCAGTTTGTAATTTTGAAGAAAAATAAGCTATAGAAGGGTCACAAATTATTTCTCTTCCAGATTCTTTAACAATAACTTTAGTCTTACATAATTCTAAAGGTATATTTTCTAATATAATCTGATTATTATTCCTAACTCCAATTGGAATCAATTCTCTTATTCGTAACTCTCCAAAAACTCCTTGATCAGATAAAATTAATCTCAATTTAGGATGAGCATCAAGTTTGGCTTTGGCTATCTTTGAAGAAAATTGTATTATTTCCTCATCTATCCTTACAATCATCATATCACCAATAAATTCATGGGATGCTGGCCATAATTCATCATATTTTTCTATAATTTCATTGTCTATTGTTTTTTTAAGATGGTTTAACCAATTTGGATTAACGCGGTTATCGATTTTTCCTTTACAATTAACTTCTCTGTATTTTAATAAATTATTTGGCATTTCAGGAGCATCGTTATTAAGAGGTATTAATCTATTTTTACCATTTTCAGAAGCAAAAATAAGCATATTACTTGCAAGCCAATTATTTTCTTTTAATTTGGTGAAGGCGCCCTCAACATCAGAGTTTGGCACCTTAAGATGACGCATCATATTCATCACTGGGAGGGGGGTAGAGTGCTTCACGATGACGGCGGATGATGCACCTCCCGGGTTGTGGCTAATTGGCCTTGGACCCGGTAATTTAGACCAAATGACAGTATTGGCGAGGAAATCAGCAAAAAGTTGTTCAAAACTTTACTTAGAAGGTTATACAGCAGTTCTCCCCGAAAACGAGGAAAGTCGACTAAAAACTTTAATTGGACCTTGGGAAAGGATAATGCGAGAGGAAATTGAGATTCCTAAAAAAATCTTACAAGAAGCAAAAACTATGGCAGTTGGCATATTAGTTGTCGGAGATCCAATGCAAGCAACAACTCACATAGATTTGGAATCATATTGTGAAGAGGAGAATATTGAATTTCATCTGATACCTGGTATATCTGCCACATCTCTTGCGGTATCATTATCTGGAATGCAGTCTTATCGTTTTGGTAGGCAAATAACATTACCTTATTCATTTGGTGATTATTTGCCAACGTCGCCTCTCGAAATATATTTGAAAAATTATGATTTTGGATTACATACGCTTATGCTATTAGATTTGGATCCAACCGGAATGGGGTTAGAAAAGCCTAAGCCAATGCAGCCTAAAGAAGTGTTAGTTTTACTAGAAAAAATCGTTATGAAATATATAGAAAGTAATGATTTTAATGCACTATTAAATACTTCTGTTAAAGACTGGAGAGGCATACTATTGAGTGATTTGGGGGGGACTGATCAGCAAATCTTTGCAGGTACTCTGGGGGAACTTTCTAAAATAGAGACTGGGGAAATTCATAGCTTTATCCTACCTGCGAAATTTACAGGCATGGAAGAAGAAGCCTTCAACCGTAGACGCCTATTAGCGTGAAAGAGGATTGACATGGCGAAACCCCCTGCTGAAGTTAGTTTTCCCGGCGATAAAAACCGGAGAAAGAAAGTAAGAGTCAGGGGAATTAAACAAGCAAGTAAAGAAATACAAAAGCGATTAGAGAAAAACTTGCAAGATTTATTAGATAATCCAGAAATATTTTTACCTGAAATTAAAGGTGAAATTGGTAAAGCTTCATTCTTTGGTAAAAACAAAGACTTGATGGCGCTAACATTGCAAGAAATTGATTCGGTGTCTAAAAAAAGGCACGATAAAAAATGGTTAACAAGAAGAATGGGCAAAAAAGGAGGAGATTTAGTTTGTAGAGCGTTGGCTGGAAGCTTGTTGGCTGCAAGTGGTGGCGATTTATCGACAGTTTCTGTATTCAAAAATCCACTTTTTGGATCTGCAAGTTATATTCGAAGAGGTAATGGTAAACAAAGTCACTTAGCAGGGATACAAAATTTTAATCATACAAAATTACGAATGCTAGTATGGGATGATCATGCTAAGTCGGGACAATGGTTCTTTTCGTGGGACAAAGGATTTGTATTCACCGGAAAAAATGCAGATGCCCCAGATGACTGGATAAATTATGTCTTAGAGAATGCAAGTATAGGCTTATCTGGGAGCACTATTAAATGGTCAAAGGGATTAGATGAGACAATAGTTACAAATAATACTATAACCGAAAGTGGATGGTTGAAATTAGAATTTGATAATGGTGTAATAGCAGGAATATCTAGGGATTCGTTAGTGAGGGCTGAAGAATCATTTGTTCAGAGTATAGCTATGTCAATGATGCCACCAAAGATTGGTGAAATAATTAAATCTGATTGGATTTGGAGACCGGAGGGTTGGCCTAAAGGTAAGGATTTGCCTCCTGAAGGAATTGAAAAGGTCGAAGAAGTGTTACAACAATGGTTGCTTATGTTATATGATGATAAAAAATTAGCTAGTGCTTGTAGAAGCGGTATTCTAAATTCAATTAAAGATGGATTTGTCATAGGTAATCGTTGGTATAACAGTGAAGACTTAGATAAGATGTTAGAAGAAATGAATGGGACCGATGATGAGAAAGAGGCTATATCATATATTCTAGCTTCTCTTGATACTGGCATTCATGTTAGATCTGATGGCCTGATAATAGATTTAGAAGAAGAGGTAATTAGATTTGAAGACTCATCTTGTCACCCCGTTCTAGTAGCACTTTGGCCTAAATATGGGCACATAATATTAGACAAAATGTATGAAATATCAGAAGAAGAAATTGGTGATATAATTGACAAGCAATCTCAAAGAAAACAAGGCTTTGGAGCATTTTTAAGAGAATTGAAAGAAAGCTTGTTCATTACAAAACGACTTAATAGATTACCATGGAAATCTGAAGATTTGAATTCTCCATTAAGTTTTGCTGATTTTCTTATCAGGCATGCAATTAAAAATGGCGTAGCATCAACTGTTTCGAAAGCTCGAAAAAGTAAAGGTTTGGAAATGGCAATGGGATGGGCTTGGCTCAATGTACATGACAGGACAGAATCAGATGCGTGGAGGTTTGATGAATCAAGTAGAGACAAAGGTGGAGATTGGGTTCCAGCATTGCGTTCTCTGTGGGATGCGGCTGAGGATTTATTAGTAAATGATAATCTAGATGCCATTGATGATTACAAATCTGGCATGAAATGGTTGGCTGAAGTATCTGGTTCCTCTTTAGACTACTAATGTGGCAAAATAATCCAAACTGCGACAGCAAATAATGACACGCCTAAGCCATAATTAAGCCACATTACCTTTTCTGGTGATTTAAAAAATACTCTTAAAACCGTTCCAAAATAAGACCAGGTTAGAACTGCAGGATAGCCAAAAAATAAATTTAAAATAACCAATCCAGCATTTGCTAAAAATCCACTACCAAATGCTGTGAATGGCATTGACATTAGTACCAAAAAATGGATCCATGCTTTTCCATTGACTACTTGTAAGAATATTCCTGTCTTGATACCTAATAACTCTGTTTTGGTTTCTTCCTTAAGATGTGAAGATGAAGCGATCTTATATGCTAAATATGTGATGTACAGGGCTCCAACATATGTCAATAAGTCAAAAAATATATTATATTCTTCAATAAATGAGGTGAATGCTGCAACAAACATCCCTAGAGTTGTCCAACCAATTGCCATACCAAGAGTAAGAGGAATGGTTTTTCGAAAGCCATGTTGAGACCCGTGTGCAGCACAAAGTAAATTATTTGGTCCGGGAGTAAAACACATTGGTATTATGAATACAAGTACTGCTATCAGGCCAGTCGATGTCATTAAAAATCCTCAAGAATAAGTAATAAGAAGGTTTTCGACCGCTTTGAGTGCCTGATTTATATCTGACCATATATCTTCAACATCTTCTATTCCTACACTCATGCGAACAAATCCAGGGACAATCCCGGCTTCACGCCTGATATCATCAGGAACAAACATGTGACTAGAATTAAATGGGGATTCAACAAGGCTTTCCACGCCTCCAAGACTTGTTGCTTCTAAAGGTAGTTTTAATGTACGCATGAATTCAAGCGCGGCTGAATCTCCTCCCTTTACAACATAGGCTATCATTCCACAGCCCTTGGGTAAGATTTTTTTTGCTAACTCAAAATCTATATTTTCAGCTAAACTGATATGATTTACACTTTCAATCATATGATGATTTGAAAGTCTTTTTGCCAGCTCCTCGGCGTTAGAAGTATGCGTGGGCATTCGAACGTGTAACGTCCTCATGCCTCTTTCAAGCAAAT
>Ga0209090_10000102_pt1 | contig 49997 bp, 39 predicted proteins | sample ArcticOcean_MG_C_9_FD_187432 | JGI IMG/M metagenome (GOLD analysis project Ga0209090, IMG submission 187432) | Marine microbial communities from western Arctic Ocean - ArcticOcean_MG_CB2_152 (SPAdes) (version 2) | ecosystem: Environmental > Aquatic > Marine > Oceanic | place: Arctic Ocean... | reverse complement strand
CAGACATTTTATATGCTAACCCGCTAGTAGTACACCCCCCAGCAATATCACCATTCTTATCAATCGCTAACATCCCTATAGTATCGTGATTTTCAATATTAATAATAGGCTTATATTTTGAAGTTTTTTTCCATTCTAACCAATTAGTCTTAGATTTTTCAGTTAATAGATTTTCTTTTTCATAGCCTAGAGAGTATGCAAAACTCTCTGCACCTTCTCCTGCTAGCATAACATGAGGAGTATCTTCCATTATCTTTCTTGCTATTGAAATAGCATGAGTAATATTTTTTAAAAACACAACCGATCCACAATTTCCAATAGAATCCATGATACATGCATCTAAAGTTACATTTCCATCGCTGTCAGGCAGCCCTCCTTTTCCAACTGACTGATTGTTTTCGTCAGCCTCCTCTATCATACAGCCTTGTTCAATTGCATCTAATGAACTTTCTCCATTTTTTAAAAAGTCCCATGCTTTTTTAGTAGCATTTTTAACATCCCATGTTGCAATTACAACAGGGGAATTTTTAATAACAGTTTTGGGCTCTTTTAAATTTAAAGAAAAGGAACTAGGAATGCCAATTGAGATACCTAGTAAAGAACTTTTTTTAATAAACCCTCTTCTTTCCATTTTCATTTTTTAGTTTTCGATTTGATCTCCCAAGATTTTTTTAGTTAAAAACGCATAGAGTATAAGGTAAGCAAAACATAAAACAGCGACCCAATAGGATGATTGAATTGTAAATATGTCTGCAATTTTCCCCTGTAATGGAGGTATTATAGCACCACCTAAAATCATCATTACAAGAAAAGAAGAACCTTGTGAAGTGTATTTTCCTAAGCCAGTAATACTTAGTGAGAAAATACAGGGCCACATTATAGAGCAAAATAAACCTCCACTAATGAAAGAAAATAGTGCAATTTCTCCAGTTGAAAATAATCCAATTAACATTGCAATTAATCCAATTAGGCTAAATATTTTAAGCGTAGCAATTGCATTGTCTTTTGCTAAGTAAAAACCAGCTATTTGAATAGCAACTATTACAGAAAAAATTAATATTTCATTTTGAGTATAACTACCGTTGTTAACTAGTAAAATAACACCAAAAGCTATGTAAGGGACAAGTATTAGTAATACTTTTTTGAGACTTTTACCTGGGCTAAAAACACTAATTGCGCCAGTCCATCTTCCAATCATTAGACCACCCCAGTATAAGGATATATATTTTGCAATTCCAGAATCACTCATAACGTCCAACCCTAATGCATTTAAATTGTTAACTTTATCAGTAACATTTTTCAGTAATTCACCTAAGTTACTTTGAATAGTAACTTCTACTCCAACATAAGTAAATATTGCAATCATACCTAATGCTAATTGTGGATATTGTAAAGCGCCCCATCCTTTAGAATCAGAAGAAGATTTTAAATATGCGTAATAAATACATCCAATTACGCTAAACAATGATATCACAAGTGCTATTAATCTTTTGTACTCTAACTCTTCAATACTGCCGCTAAAACTATATGAATCCGTATAAGTATAAAATACCCAACCGAAACACAATATCATAATTAAAGTTAGCGAGATTAACAGATTCTTAGCTTTATTAGCTGGCTCAAAGATATCTTCTGTTTTTCCTTCTGGTAGACTTTTGGAAAAATAGAAAAATGCAGCACAAGCTAAAAATAAAGCCCCGACTCCAAGATATAGACTTTGTATAGTAGTTAATTGGATTTCACCATTTTCTACCATTAACTTTAACTCATCTCCACTTAACGGAGTGGATCCGAAAATTATAAATGCAACAACTAAGGGTCCAATAGTAGTTCCAAATGAATTTACTCCACCTGCTAAGTTTAGTCTAGATGAGCCTGTAGACGGATCTCCTAAAGATACCGCAAATGGGTTTGCACCTGTTTGTTGTAAAGAAAACCCTAACCCCACTATAAATAAAGCTACTAATACATAGTAAAAAACTTCTGTTTGACCAGCGACTGCTCCGTTAACGGCAGGGAACATTAAAAATGCCCCTAAAGCAGAGATTATTAATCCATAAATAATACCTCGTTTGTACCCCCAATTGTTTAAAATATCTTTTTTCTTTTGGCTTGAAATAATAAATAGCATTAGCGCACCAATATAATAGGCGCCATAAAATGCAAAATCTACTAATTGAGACTGGAATTGATCAATATTGAAATAAGTTTTACAAAATGGAATAAAAACACCATTTGAAGCGGCTATAAACCCCCAGAAAAAAAATACACTTACTAATGTAGCAAGAGCAGAATTGTTAGTTTGAATTTTCATAAAATAGTTAGTTTAAAATTTGATAGTCGTCTAAAATAAGTAAAGCAATTAAGATTATTTAACATTTTTTTAAATAAATTTTAATTAAATATGAACATTTATAAACATATATTTACATCCAATCATGAACTGGATATTATTTTTATTATTTGTTATTTTTATTGATTATTATTCTTATCAATTAATTAGGAATATTATTAACAGTAAAATTTCAAAATACTTATATTTTATTATTTCTTTTTTAGTTGTCAGTTATTTTTTTTACGAATATAAAATTCAAACAAACAATTATAATAGATCCCTATCTTTGGGTCTTTTTGTCTCTTTTTTTAGCCCAAAATTAATACTTGTCTTAGTTAACCTTCTAGAAGATATAGTGAGACTAATTACAGTTATTTTTAAATGGTTTTTTAATAATGAAGGTAAAATAAAAATATCTTCAAGAAGAAAATTTATTAGTAAGCTAGGTCTTGGATTAGCATCTATTCCTTTTTTTAGTTTAAATTTTGGAATGTTATGGGGTAAAAACAATATTAAAGTACTTAACTATACTTTATTCTTTGACGATCTCCCTAGCTCATTTGATGGATATAAATTAACTCAAATTAGCGATTTACACGCGGGGAATTTAGACAGCTTAGATAAATTAGAAAGTGCTATTCAATTAATTAATTCTCAAAATTCTGACTTAATTTTATTTACTGGAGATTTAGTTAACAATGAAGCGAATGAATTAACTCCATGGATAACTGCCCTTTCTAAGCTAAAAGCTAAAGATGGACTTTACTCAATATTAGGTAATCATGATTATGGAGATTATCGTTCATGGCCATCTGAAAAAGAAAAATTAGATAATTTTAATAAAATAAAAAAAACTCAACAGCAAATAGGCTTTGACCTTATATTAAATGACAGTAGGTATATTTATAAAGGTGCCCAAAAGCTAGCGCTAATAGGAGTCGAAAATTGGAGCAATGTATTTAAAAAAAAGGGGGATCTATCTAAGGCCGTTAAAAATATAAGAGCAGAAGATTTTAAAATATTACTTAGTCATGATCCAACTCATTGGCAAAAAGTAGTTTTAAATGAAAAAATCAACTATAACCTAACTCTCAGTGGACACACTCATGGGGGGCAATTCGGAATTGAAATTCCTGGATATTTAAAATGGAGTCCAGTTCAGTGGAGGTATAAATACTGGGCAGGAATTTATAAAAACAAAAATCAATATTTAAATGTCAACAGAGGCCTTGGAACTACAGCTGTTCCGGGTAGAGTTGGTATTTGGCCAGAAGTTACTGTAATCACCCTAAAATCATCAAATGACGTATAATCCTTTGGAAATGTTATATTTGTATAACCTTAATTGATTTAAAACTTTAAGTTATGTCAAAATTTGGAGAATTAATTGATGTGGAAATTCCAGTTCTACTTGAGTTTTTCACACAATGGGATGAAACTTCTATCGATATGCATCCTGTATTAAAAGATGTTGCTGCAGCTGTTGGAGATAAAGCAAAAGTTATTAAGATTGATGTTGATAAAAACAACGATTTAGCAGAAGCATTAAGAATAAAAGGATTGCCCACTTTCATTATCTATAAAGATGGAGAAATGAAGTGGAGGCAAAGTGGTATTGAAGATGCCAATACTCTAATTGGTAGAATTCAGGAGTATATTTAATTACTCTTTTCCAATAAATAATTCTAAATAAGAATTAAATTCTTCCATTTCATCTTCTAAAAACACCCCGTTTTCATGCGATATAATTACACCTACTAATGATCTGTACCTTTCAATATCGGTATAAATATCTTGAGCATATTTATTTTTATTACTCTCAGTCAGATTGCTGTAATAAAAGAGATTTTCCTTGTATTTATTTGAGATTTCTAAAAATAAATCTCTAGCCTTTTCATCATTACCAACCATATAATAAGACTCGATATAAGGCTCTAAAAGTGTATAATATCCAAATATACTAACAGGTATGTTTTCCATTACAATATTGGTTATCTCTTCTGCCTTATCTTTTTTATTTTCCAGAATAAGCTGATTAATTAACCTGGAAATATTACTTCTGTATGTAATACTATTTTTTCTGGACTCAACATCAAAATAAACATTCATGTCCCCTTTTGTTCCCCAGTCCCAATTTTTAACCATAGAGTACATTTTTTCTGTATTTACTCTCCCCATTTCATAAGGATTTGACTGGTCAATTGGAGTTTTTACAGGAATTAATTTATAGCATAATCCCTCAAGTTGTAAATAATCTTTCATCCATAAATAATCATCATCTCCAAAAGAGCCGCCAGTAAAGTAAATGGGCCTTTCCCAATTATTTTCAGCAATAATATCTAGCATCAACAATCTATTTTTATATAGTGCCTGTCCTTTAATTTTAATAACTATTTTATCTACAACCTGGTCAGTTAAACTACTATCTACTATGTTGTTTTTAAGTACGGATTCTTTATCTACTGGAATACTAACACTTTCAGTAGGTAGATAATTTGCGTTTAAGTCTTGTTCTCTTAAAGAGCTAGTTTCGTAGCCCTGCTTTTTAAGCAAACTCTTGTATTTATATTTTTGATCGTCTTGAGTGACAAATTTTATGAAAGTTTTTATGTCGATCGTATCTAAAGTAGTAACCTCTTTTATAATATAATCCCTAGTGCCATATTTGTATTTATCATGATTTAAAGATGATGGAATCGGCTCACTATCGTATGCTTTTCTTTTCATCTGATCTATGTACCAATCCGTATTGAAAAGACTTGTGTTTAACACTCTCACATCTGTTCTAATTCCTTCAATTTCTTGCGCATACCACAAAGGGAATGTGTCATTATCTCCAATGGTAAATAATATGGAATTTGGCTCACACGATTCTAGATATTTAACTGCCATTGAATATGCTGTATATCTACCAGACCTATCGTGATCATCCCAATTACTACTAGCAAGGTTAATTGGAAGTATTAAAATAAAAATTGGAACTGCTAAGATTTTAACGAACTTTGAATTAAAAAGGTTGTTTAGGTAGCTGGCGATGCTAAATACTCCAAACCCTATCCACATAGAAAAAACATAAAATGAACCAACAACGGAATAATCTCTTTCTCTTGGTTCAAATGGTCTCACATTAGTATATACCTGAATTGCTATACCAGTAAAAACAAAAAACACTAACATCGTCCAAAACAATTCTTTATCTCTATTGTATAAAAAATAGAGTCCCATTAAACCTATAATGAATGGCACCATGTAGTATGTGTTCCTTGATTTGTTATTGGAAACATCACTAGGTAAATTATCTTGACTTAGTCCAAGGTGAATTTCATCAACAAAATTAATCCCACTAATCCAGTTTCCGTGCATATCCATTCTACCTTGAATGTCATCTTGTCTTCCGCTAAAATTCCACATAAAATACCTCCAATACATATACCCTAATTGATATTGAATTAGGTATGTAATATTACTAATTAGAGAAGGTTTTTCAATATCGAGATATTGCCCATAGGTTTTTAAAAACTTGTGATGATCTTCATAATCTATATCCCCTTGATAAGTTCTTTTTTTAAAATCATTAATAAGCTCTAATAATTCTTTAGCTTCTGGCTGACTTTTGTATTTGTTTTTTATGTTGAAATTTAAAAACCCAGTGTACCTTAAGTAATTGGAAGCGTGTTCTGAACTCCACATTCTAGGTAATATAGAAGCCTGTTCACTGTTAAAATTTTGCGTGGCATTTTTGTAATTATTTACAACAATATATTTGTTGTTAACTAAATCTTTTTCATATTTAGGCTTATCGTCTTTATAGGGATTTTCTTCATCTAGACCAGAATATTGATCGGTAAATAAAGGTCCATAAAACAAATGTGTTTTGGGATATTGTTCCAGGTTGTAATATGCTAATAGCTCTCTTGCATTGGAAGGGTCATTTTCATTTACAACTACATCGGCATTTGCCCTAATTGGAAGCATAATCCATGAAGAAAACCCAATTAATATAAATAAAACACAAAGAGAAATTGTGTTTAGTGTTTTTAAATTATTTTTAATTGTGTAGGTAATTCCATAATAGAAAAAAGAGATTAGCAAAACCCCAGCAATTATGGTTCCTGAATTAAAAGGAAGCCCTATAGAGTTCACAAAAAACACCTCCATCACACTGAAATACAGTAAAATATTGGGGGCTAAAAGCTTAAATACAAACATTAAAATTGCAACTACTGCGACGTTAGCTATAATAAACTTCTTTAATGTAATTGGTTTGTAGTTTTTAAAAAAATAAATTAAACCGATTGCAGGGATTGTTAATAAGCCCATAAAATGAACCCCAAAAGATAAACCTACAACAAAACTAATTAATATAAGCCACCTGTTACCTCTTGGTAAATGCATCTCTTGTTCCCATTTAAGCCCCAAATAAAACAGCACTGCCATAATTAAAGTTGCCATTGCATAAACTTCTGTTTCTACAGCATTAAACCAAAAAGTATCGGTAAACATAAATGTTAAACTTGCGATACTAGAACTTAAAAGAATTGTAAGATTATTATCTGTTTTAGAATTAAAATTAAATGATATTTTTGAAAGTAATATACTGATTGACCAAAACATGAATAGTATTGTAAAAGCGCTAGCAACACCACTCATTAGGTTCATTATATATCCAATTTTTGAAGGATCAACTGCGAAAATTGAGAAAAAGGCTCCAAGCATTTGAAAAAGAGGAGCTCCTGGAGGGTGTCCAACTTGTAACTTGGAAGCGGTCAGTATATATTCTCCTGAGTCCCAAAAGCTCACAGTAGGTTCTGCTGTAAGACCATATACAATTACTGCAATAGTAAAGCATAGCCAACCTAAAATATTATTCCATTTTTTAAAGTTGTAATCACTCATAAAAATTATTTTGAGAGCCAAATTTAAGGATAAAAATTGTATGATATATTTAATAATTTTCTTTTAACAATTATTTAATCAAATTTATTATTTAAAAAATCTTGTTAAAATAAAAGATTATTATAAATTTGCACGCTCAGCAATTGGCCTATGGTGTAACTGGTAACACGTCTGTTTTTGGTGCAGAAGAGTCTAGGTTCGAAACCTAGTGGGCCAACTGATTATGTTTTAATTCTTTTCTTCTTGAAGGAAATTTTTAAGAATAAAAATTAAATTTGTATATTTGCATCTTTAATTATCACAATTGATCATGAGGGGACTAAAAGTCCCCTCTTTTTATAGAATTATGTTTAAAAAAATTGTTGAACAATTACTCGATGAAAGTTTACTAGAAAGAAAAGATTTGTTTCTAATAGATTTTGATATACTACCTGACAATACAATTACAATTGTTATTGACGGTGATAAAGGTGTTTTAGTAGAAGACTGTATGTATGTAAGTCGCGCTATAGAACACAATATTGATAGAGAGGAACATGATTTTTCTCTTGAAGTAAGTTCAGCAGGCGCATCGGCTTCTTTAACTATATACAGACAATTTGTAAAGAACATAGGAAGAGTTTTACAGGTTAAAACAAACGATAACGACTATGAAGCAGAATTAGTAGATGCCACTGATGATGAAATAAAATTAAAGTGGAAGCAACGTGAACCTAAAAAAATAGGTAAGGGTAAAATCACAGTTTTAAAAGAGATAAATATTTTATATAAAGATATAAAAGAAGCAAAAGTTAAAATTAAATTTTAATATTATATTATGGAGAATATAGCGTTAATAGAGTCTTTTTCCGAATTTAAAGACGATAAATTAATTGATAGAGTAACTTTAATGACCATCTTAGAAGAGGTTTTTAGAAGTGCTTTAAAAAGAAAATTTGGAGATGATGATAATTTTGATATTATAATTAATCCTGATAAAGGGGATTTAGAAATCTGGAGGAATAGAGTCGTAGTTGCTGATGGAGAGATTGAAGATGAAAATGGAGAAATATCATTGACAGAAGCTAGATTAATTGAACCAGATTTTGAAGTTGGAGAAGATGTTTCTGAAGAAGTTAAACTTATTGACCTTGGAAGAAGAGCTATTTTGGCATTAAGACAGAATTTAGTAGCTAAAATTCAAGAACACGATAATACTAATATCTATAAACAGTTCAAAGATTTAGTAGGTGAAATATACACTGCTGAAGTGCACCACATTAAACATAGAGCAATAATTTTATTAGATGATGATGGTAACGAAATTATCATGCCTAAGGAAAAACAAATTCCTTCTGATTTTTTTAGAAAAGGAGATAATATTAGAGGCGTTATAGAAAGTGTAGAATTAAAAGGATCAAAGCCTTCAATAATCATGTCTAGAACATCACCTGCATTTTTAGAAAAATTATTTGAACAAGAGATCCCGGAAGTGTTTGATGGCCTTATAAATGTTAAAAAAGTAGTAAGAATTCCTGGAGAGAAAGCGAAAGTGGCTGTAGATTCATATGATGATAGAATTGACCCTGTGGGAGCTTGTGTAGGAATGAAAGGCTCTAGAATTCATGGAATTGTTAGAGAGCTTGGTAATGAAAACATTGATGTTATTAATTACACCAATAACCTCCAACTTTTTATTACACGATCTTTAAGCCCTGCTAGAATTACTTCAATTAAAATTGATGAAGAAAATAAAAGAGCTGAGGTTATTTTAAAGCCTGAAGAAGTTAGTAAAGCAATCGGGCGTGGTGGTCATAATATTAGACTAGCAGGTCAAATCACTGGCTATGAGATTGACGTTTTCAGAGAAGGTGTTGAAGAAGATGTGGAATTAAAAGAGTTTAGTGACGAGATTGAAGGGTGGGTGATAGATGAGTTTGCTAAAGCTGGACTAGATACTGCGAAAAGTGTTTTAGAGCAAGAAGTTGCTGATTTAGTAAAAAGAACTGATTTAGAAGAAGAAACTATTGCAGAAGTAGTTAGAATTCTTAAACAAGAATTTGAAGATTGATAATATAAATTAAACCAATTTATGGCTGAAAATATTAGATTAAATAAAGTACTTAGAGAGTTGAATATTTCAATAGATCGTGCTATAGATTTTCTTGAATCTAAAAGTATTGAAATTGAGAAACGTCCAACAACTAAAATTTCTTTAGAGATTTATGATCTATTATCGAACGAATTTCAGACAGACGCCAATAAAAAGGTTGCGTCCAAAGAGCTAGGAGAGGCTAAATCGAAAGAAAAAGAGGCTATCAGAGTTAAAAGGGAGGCTGAGATTGAATTGTTGTTAAAGAAAAAAGAAGAAGAAAGTAAGGTAATTATTGCTGCGTCTAAAATTAAAGAAATAAAAAAAGTAGGGAAAATTGATTTAGAATTATCTAAACCAAAATCTAAGCCTACTCCTATGGAGCATCAAAAAGCAGCTGAACCTGAAATTAAATCAGAAATACCAGCTGTAGAACCACCTGTAGAAACTAAAGTGGTTGTTAAAGAAGAGAAGAAAGTTGAAAAGCCTATAGTTGTTAAAGAGGAGCAAAAAGCTGAAACTCCAGTCGTTGCTAAAGACGAAAATAAAGTTGAAGATGAAACAAAGTCTGTTGATTCTGATAAAGTTACCACTCAATACAAAAAGTTATCAGGTCTTAAATCAACTGGCGAAACTATTGATTTGTCAAAATTTAAAACTGAGAAAAAGAAAGAATCTCCAGTTTCTATTCATTCTAAGAAAAAAAGAAGGAGAATTAGTAAGCCTAATGATACCGCAAAACCTGGGCAAAGACCGGCGTTAAGACCAGGTCAAAAACCAGCTCAAAAATCTAACTTTAAAGCGAAGCCTTCCACAACAACAAGAGAAGAGCCTAGTGCTGAGGAAGTCCAAAAACAAGTTAGAGAAACCCTTGAAAAACTACAAGGCAAAGGCTCTAAAGGTAAAGCTGCTAAATATAGAAAAGATAAAAGAGATCAGCACCGTCAAAAAACTGAGGATGATATTGCAACTGTTGAGGCCGATAGTAAGTTGCTTAAAGTAACAGAATTTGTTACAGCAAGTGAAGTTGCTACGATGATGGATATTTCTGTGACAGAAATTATTTCTGCATGTATGACTCTTGGAATGATGGTTACTATGAATCAACGTTTAGATGCTGAAACACTTAGTATAGTTGCAGAAGAGTTCGGATATAGCGTAGAGTTTGTTACTGCAGATATTGAAGAAGCTATAGAAGAAATTATTGATAGTGAGGAAGATTTAAAACCAAGAGCTCCAATTGTTACAGTAATGGGGCATGTTGATCATGGGAAAACTTCTTTGTTAGATTATATCAGAAAAGAGAATGTAATTGCTGGAGAATCAGGAGGAATTACTCAACATATTGGAGCTTACAGTGTGGAATTATCTGGTGGTCAGAAGATCACTTTTCTAGATACTCCAGGTCACGAAGCATTTACAGCAATGAGAGCAAGAGGTGCACAGGTAACCGATTTAGCAATTATTGTTATAGCTGCAGATGACACCATTCAGCCGCAAACAAAAGAAGCCATTTCTCATGCTCAAGCAGCAGGAGTACCTATAGTTTTTGCAATTAACAAAATTGATAGACCTACAGCGAATCCAGATAAAATAAAAGAAGGTCTTTCTCAAATGAATTTACTGGTTGAAGACTGGGGAGGAAAAATACAGTCTCATGATATATCAGCACTAAAAGGTGACGGAGTTGAGGATCTACTAGAAAAAGTATTGTTAGAAGCTGAGCTTTTAGAGCTTAAGGCTAACCCTGACAGATCTTCTTCAGGTACGGTTGTGGAAGCCTTTTTGGATAAAGGAAGGGGTTATGTATCAACCATTCTTGTTCAAACTGGCACATTAAACGTTGGTGACTATGTTCTTGCTGGAAAAAACAGCGGTAAAGTTAAAGCAATGCATGACGAAAGAGGAAATAGTGTTGAAAGCGTCGGTCCATCATCTCCAATTTCAATTCTAGGTTTAGATGGTGCACCACAAGCTGGTGACAAATTTATTGTTTTCTCAGACGAGAGAGAAGCTAAACAAATTGCGGTTAAAAGAACTCAACTGCAAAGAGAGCAATCTGTTAGAACACAAAGGCATATTACTTTAGATGAAATAGGTAGAAGAATTGCACTAGGTGAATTTAAAGAATTAAACATTATTCTTAAAGGAGATGTAGATGGTTCGGTTGAAGCATTAACAGATTCCTTCCAAAAATTATCAACAGAAGAGATTCAAGTAAACATTATACATAAAGGTGTTGGTGCTATAACTGAAAGTGATGTATTGTTAGCGTCAGCTTCAGATGCAATTATAATTGGATTTAACGTTAGGCCAACAGGTAATGCCAGACAAATAGCTGATAAAGAAGAAATTGATATTAGAATGTATTCTATTATCTATGATGCTATAAATGAGTTGAAAGATGCAATGGAAGGTATGTTGTCTCCAGACTTTAAAGAAGAGATAACAGGTACTTCTGAAGTTAGAGAAACTTTTAAAATATCTAAAATTGGAACAATTGCTGGTTGTATGATAACGACTGGTAAGATATTTAGAAGCTGTGGAATTAGACTAATCCGTGAAGGAGTGGTAATTTATTCTGGAGAATTATTGTCATTAAAAAGATTCAAAGATGATGTTAAAGAAGTTTCTAAAGGTTATGATTGTGGAATGCAAATTAAAAACTATAACGACTTAAAAGAAGGGGATATTATTGAAGGATTCCAGCAAGTAGAAATAAAGAAAAAACTTAAATAGTTTTTTTAATCAATTGTATTTAAATCAACTTCATTATTTTTAACTTTAGGTCTAAAAATAAATGCCTCAGGATATTTTTTTTTGATCAACAGTAATTTTTTATCCGCTTGAAGTTGTGTAAAAAAATTACCTACCCATACTTTGTAATTTGGTGTTTCATAAACAAGCTCTATGTTATTGCCCGGATAGCTGTTTTTTATGTGTGTTAAAATCAACTCTTTAGCCTCATCTCTTTTGCCGCTAAATATTTGAATTTTTAAATTGGATAAACTACCCTGAACTTCTTTTTTAAGCCTAATTAATGTGTCAATCTTAGGGTCCTTATTTATTTTAATTATATCAGATTGAGAAAATGAAACTTCACAACTAATAAATATACATAAGCAAAGGGTTATTTTATTCAATTTTTTTATATTTTTGAACTACAAATGTATACTTATTTTTTATAAGGTCTAAATTTATTATTTAGAATGTTTATAAATTATAATTTAAAAAAAAAATTACCATATTTGATCACTAAATAATCGACTTTAAGTCTTATTTTTGTGCTTGATTTTTATAAACGATTTTTTCTCTTTGAATGAACAAAAAATATAAAAAAGTAAACCCTAATTCTTACTTCATTAAAAATTCAACAAATTTTTTAACCACTACTGTTGGAAAAATAATATTAACTTTTGCTCTTATATTCAGTGTATCTTCTTTCGCTCAAGATCTAGATCTTGTTCAAGGAAAAGCATTATTTAACGCAAATTGTGCTGCTTGCCATAAGCTTGATAAAAAAATGACTGGCCCAGCTCTTAGAGGAGTACAAGATAGATTGTTAAAAGATGAAGGTCTTGATAAAGAATGGATGTATTCTTGGATTAGAAATAGTGCTTCATTAATCAAATCAGGAGACGATTACTCTAATAAAATTTATGCAGAATACAACGGGTCTGCAATGACTGCATTCCCACAACTATCTGATTCTGAAATTGATAACATCTTAGCTTACACTGCTCAGGAGAAAGCTATTCCAGTTGTAAATACAGTCCAAGCGGTACCAGCAAACGGAAATAGCTCTAGCGGGATTTCAAATGAAATAATATTAGGCGCGTTTGCTTTTGTTTTCTTGCTCTTAGCTTTAGGGCTATTCTTAGTAAATAAAACACTAAGAAGTTTTGCTGTACAAAGTAATATAGAACTGCCAAAAACAAATAAATCATCTAGAAAGCCACTATGGAAGGCCTTTGTAGATAATCAATTCTTAATGTTGTGTAGTGCTATTTTAATGTTACTTGTTAGTGCGTATTTTGTGTATGGATTCTTAATGCAAATTGGAGTTAACCAAGGTTATGAGCCAGTTCAGCCTATTCACTATTCACACAAAATTCATGCAGGAGACAATGAAATTGATTGTAAGTATTGCCATTCTTCGGCTCGTGTTAGTAAGCACTCTGGAATTCCATCTCTAAATGTGTGTATGAATTGTCATAAGACTATTTATGAGTACAACGGCGAAACTACTGAAGAGTATTCTAAAGAATTTTATGACGGTGAAATTCAAAAGCTATATAAAGCTGTTGGATGGGATGATGAAGAGCAAGAGTATACTGGAGAAACCCAAGCTGTAAAGTGGGTTAGGATTCACAATCTTCCAGATTTCGCATACTTTAATCACGCTCAGCATGTATCAGTAGCTGGTATTGAATGTCAGACTTGTCACGGACCTGTTGAGGAAATGGAAATAATGTATCAGTATTCTCCTCTAACAATGGGCTGGTGTATAAATTGTCATAGAGAAACTAATGTGAAAGTTAAGGATAATCAATACTATGAAAAGATTCATGAGCAATTGTCCCAGAAATATGGAGTTGATAAACTAACTGCCGCACAAATGGGTGGATTAGAATGTGGAAAATGTCATTATTAATATTTTATATATAATTATTTATGTCATCAAATAAGAATAAGAAATATTGGAAAAATTTAGCAGATTTAAATCCGCTTAACAACAGTGCCTTAGAGTCTTTAGAGCAAAAAGAATTTATTGAAGAAATTCCCGTAGATGAATTTTTAGGTGATAAAGAGAGTTTATCTAACTCTTCAACAACTAGAAGAGATTTCTTGAAATTTGTTGGATTTAGTACTGCTGCGGCATCTTTAGCTGCTTGTGAGGGTCCAGTAATTAAATCTATTCCTTATGTGGTTCAACCTGAAGAAATAATTCCAGGTATAGCAAATTATTATGCTACAACTATTGGTAATGGTTATGATTTTGCAAATGTTTTGATTAAGACTAGAGAAGGAAGGCCAATTAAAGTTGAAAAAAACAAACTAGCTCCTTTGTCTGCGTCTGCTAATGCTAGAGTTCAAGCTTCTGTATTAGATTTATACGATAGTTTTAGATTAGCTAAGCCCTACAAAAATCAAGTGGAAAGTTCTTGGACTGAGTTTGATAATGATACTAATAAAAAATTAAATTCTCTTAAAAACAGCTCTAAGTCAATTGTATTGTTAACTCAAACTTTTGCTAGTCCATCTACTTACAAGCTTATAAGCGAATTTAAAAAGAATTACTCTAATGCAAAGCATGTTGTATACGATGCTATTTCAGAGTCTGCTGCATTAGATGCGTATGAAGCTAAATATGGTACAAGAGGATTATCTAATTATGATTTCTCGAAATCAGACTTAATAGTGTCTATCGGTGCTGACATCTTAGGTGATTGGCAAGGTGGTGGTTTTGACTCAAACTATGCCAAATCAAGAATACCGACTAAAGGTAAAATGTCTAGGCATATTCACTTTGAGGCTAACATGTCTTTAACTGGTGCTAATGCAGATAATAGATATCCTGTAAATCAAAATGATCAAAAACTTGTACTACTATCTATTTACACAAAATTATTTAAATCAAGTTCTGATTTAAATTTAAGCGATAGGCTTAATAAAGTTGTTGATAGTTTATTTAATGAGCTACTAGAAAGCAAAAACCCAGTTGTTGTTTCTGGAATACAAGAAATTGAATATCAAAGTTTAGTTCTAGAGATTAATCAAAAATTAAACTCTAAAGCTTTTCAGCCAAATAAAATTATTTTAACAAGACAGGGTAATGATAATGATGTAGAGAGTTTAATTAAAGATATGATTAATGGCAAAGTTGGAGCTATTATAATGTCGGGAGTTAATCCAGTCTATACTTTGCCAAACTCAGACTCTTTTATTGAAGGGTTAAAGAACACAGGCTTATCTGTTTTGTTTTCAATGAAAAATGATGAAACAGCTCAACATGTAAATTACCTTGCTGCAGCTCCGCACTACTTAGAATCTTGGGGAGATGTTGAAATGACTCAAGGAGAATATTCAATTACACAACCAACAATTAGACCTATATTTGATACTAAGCAGTTTCAAGACTTATTGCTTTTGTGGAATAACAGTAGTGTCACATATCACGATTACTTGAAGTCTAATTGGGAGAAAAATATTTTAAATGATAAAACTTGGAATCAAGCTTTACATGATGGTGTTTTTGAAAACAAAAAATCTATTAGATCTAGAGCTAGCTATATAAATAGTAAAAATAATTTTTCTGCTTCAATTACATCTCTAGCGAACTCAATTACAAAGAATCCAGAGAACACGTTTGAATTAAACTTGTACTCTAAAACGGGCATGGGTGATGGCCAATGTGCTAATAACCCTTGGCTGCAAGAATTCCCTGACCCTATTACTAGGGCTACTTGGGATAATTATTTAACTGTTTCGGAGGCCGATGCTAAAAAACTTAATCTTTACTTAGAGGCGTCAACCTTTTTTACTGAAAGTAAAAATGGTGCAGATGGTGGATTAAATGGTAAATATGCAATTATAAGTTTAGACGGGACTGATATAAAAGTACCTGTAATGATTCAGCCAGGACAGGCTCAAGGAACAGTAGGGCTTTCCCTTGGATACGGAAGAAATAGAGGAGTTAAAGAGGTTATGATGACTGGTGTTAACGGATACAAGTTCTTTAAAAACTTTAAATCTGTTCAGTCAATCAAAATCATCGCAACTGATGAAATTCATGAATTTGCATGTGTTCAGCTTCATAATACCTTAATGGGTAGAGGTGATGTAATAAAAGAAACAAATCTTGAAATTTTTAATACTAAAGGCTCTAATGTATGGAATGCAGCTGCGGTAGTTTCATTGAATCATGAAGAGACTCCTGTTTCATCTCCATCTGTCGATTTATGGGATGAATTTGATAGATCAATTGGACATCACTTCAACCTATCTATTGACCTTAATGCTTGTACTGGATGTGGTGCATGTGTAATCGCTTGTCATGCAGAAAACAATGTTCCAGTTGTTGGAAAGGGTGAGATAAGAAAAAGTCGTGATATGCACTGGCTAAGAATAGATCGATATTATTCATCAGAAGATTCTTTTGAAAATGATGATCTTAAAAAAGATAATATTAGCGGCTTAGGAAGTTCTTTATCTTCATTTAAAGAAATGGAAAACCCAGCTGAGAACCCACAAGTTGCCTTTCAGCCTATAATGTGTCAACATTGCAACCATGCTCCATGTGAAACCGTTTGTCCAGTAGCAGCAACTACTCATGGTAGACAAGGACAGAATCAAATGACTTATAATAGATGTGTAGGTACTAGATATTGCGCAAATAATTGTCCTTATAAAGTAAGAAGGTTTAACTGGTTCTTGTATAATGAAAATGATGAGTTTGATTACCATATGAATGACGATTTAGGAAGAATGGTCCTGAACCCTGATGTTACTGTAAGGTCCAGAGGTGTAATGGAAAAATGTTCTTTCTGTATTCAAGCAACACAATCAGTTATACTAAAAGCTAAATTAGAAGGTAGAGAAGTAAAAGAAGGAGAGTTTAATGATAAAGTAGCATGTGCAGCTGCATGTAGCTCAGGCGCCATGAAATTTGGTGATATAAACGAAAAAGATAGTGAAATATATAGATTGAAAGAAGATGATAGAGCTTATCACCTATTGGATACAGTAGGAACTAAGCCAAATGTTGTGTATCAAGTTAAGGTTAGAAATAATAAAAATAGTTAATAATAAAGTATTATGGCGTCTCATTACGAAGCACCTATTAGAAGACCATTAGTAAGAGGAGAAAAATCATATCATGATGTTTCTGTTGATATTGCTAGACCTGTTGAAGGTAAGGCAAACAAAGAATGGTGGATTGTATTTTCATTAGCTCTGTTAGCATTTTTATGGGGAATAGGGTGTATAGTTTATACTATTTCTACAGGTATTGGAGTATGGGGATTAAATAAAACTGTTGGATGGGCATGGGATATCACAAACTTTGTTTGGTGGGTAGGAATAGGTCATGCAGGGACATTAATTTCAGCTGTTTTATTGATATTTAGACAGAAATGGAGAATGGCAATCAACAGGTCTGCTGAAGCAATGACTATATTTTCAGTTATACAAGCAGGGTTGTTTCCAATAATACATATGGGTAGACCTTGGCTAGCATACTGGGTATTGCCAATACCTAATCAATTTGGATCGTTATGGGTAAATTTTAACTCACCATTGCTTTGGGATGTTTTTGCTATATCAACCTATTTATCAGTTTCTTTAGTATTTTGGTGGACAGGTCTTCTTCCTGATTTTGCAATGATTAGAGATAGAGCAGTGAGACCTTTTCAAAAGAAAATTTATAGTTTACTAAGTTTTGGATGGTCAGGTAGAGCTAAAGATTGGCAAAGGTTTGAGGAAGTTTCTCTTGTTTTAGCTGGATTAGCCACTCCCTTAGTATTATCAGTACATACAATTGTATCTTTTGATTTTGCTACTTCAGTTATTCCTGGATGGCACACAACTATATTTCCACCATATTTTGTAGCTGGGGCAATATTCTCAGGATTCGCAATGGTTAATACATTGCTTATTATAATGAGAAAAGTATGTAACCTAGAAGATTATATCACGGTTCAACACATTGAACTGATGAATATAGTAATCATGATTACAGGTTCAATCGTTGGGGTTGCATATATAACAGAGTTATTTATTGCTTGGTATTCTGGAGTAGAGTATGAGCAATATGCGTTTTTAAATAGGGCAACTGGTCCTTATGCGTGGGCTTACTGGATGATGATGAGTTGTAATGTGTTTTCACCACAATTTATGTGGTTTAAAAGACTAAGAACAAGTATAATGTTCTCATTCTTTATTTCTATAGTTGTAAACGTAGGTATGTGGTTTGAGAGATTTGTAATTATTGTTACTTCTTTACATAGAGATTATCTTCCTTCATCTTGGACTATGTTCTCACCAACATTTGTTGAGATTGGAATTTTCATTGGGACTATAGGATTTTTCTTTGTGTTATTTTTACTTTATGCAAGAACTTTTCCTGTTATTGCCCAGGCTGAAGTAAAAACAATATTAAAAAGTTCAGGAGAGAAATATAAAAAATTAAGAGATTCTGGAGAATCTTTAGTTGGCACAGGTGCTGATAAAAGAACCTCTAAAATTTCCATAAAAACAAACAAGTAATGGGATCTTCAAAAATCGTTCATGCTATTTACAATGATGATGATGTTTTATTGTCTGCTGTAAAAATGGTCAAAGATGAAAAATTTCATATTGAAGAAATTTACACTCCTTTTCCTGTGCATGGTCTAGATAAAGCTATGGGACTTGAGCCAACTAGAATAGCTATTGCTTCTTTTATTTACGGTTGTATAGGTTTTACAGTTGCGATTTTGATGATGAATTATATAATGATTGAGGACTGGCCAATGGATATTGGAGGTAAGCCTAGTTTTAGTTATATAGAAAACATGCCTGCTTTTGTACCAATTATGTTTGAGTTAACAGTATTTTTTGCCGCACACCTAATGGTAATTACTTTTTACCTTAGAAGCAGAATGTGGCCATTTAAAAATGCTGAAAATCCAGACAAGAGAACTACTGATGATCATTTTTTAATGGAAATAGACCCATCGAATAAATTAAAAGACTTAGAAAAAATTCTTATAGAATCGGGTGCAGTAGAAATAAATATTGTTGAAAAAGAATCACATTAATATTATGCAAAATATATTTAAAATATTAATAATAACTTTAGTTGTAGCAACACTAAGCTCTTGTAGTTCTAAGGATTCTCCTAACTATGAATATATGCCTAACATGTATAGGTCAATTCCTTATGATGCTTATGGCGAATATGATGTTTTTGAAAAAGGTCACTCTGCATTAATACCTCCAGCAGGTACGATTGCTAGAGGGTATACTCTATTTGATTACGAAAACACTACATCTGGTTACGAATTAGCAAAAAAAAATTTAAAAAGCCCATTTTCATCATCTGATATAGATTTAAAGAAAGGTAAAGAATTGTATAATATATATTGCGCCGTTTGTCATGGTAGTAAAGGCGATGGTCAAGGGATTTTAATGAAGAGGGAAAAAATATTAGGAATACCTAGTTATTCAGATGTTGGTAGATCTATTAGTGAAGGAAGTATTTATCATACAATTTTTTATGGTAAAAACTCAATGGGTTCATACGCTAATCAGTTAGATGATCATGAGAGATGGTTGGTAACTCATTATGTATTGAAACTAAAATCAGATTTAGAAAATTAAAATAAAGGTTTAGAAAAATGTATACTATTTCAAACAGATTAAAAATATTTTCTATTTCCCTAATAATATTGGGAGCTTTAGGTTGGAGTTATAGTTATGTAACCTCGCATAAATCATTAGAAGAAGTTAAGGAAATTTTATCCCACGAATCATCTCATGGTGATTCTCATGAAGTTGTTAGTCATGAAATGGAGTCGAACAACCATAAAAATGCTGAGTTATCTCATGAATCAGCGGAAGATAAGCATGCTGAACACGTGATGCATCAAATTCACAATAGACCTTATGCCGCTTTATACGTGGCTGCTTTTTTCTTTATGATGATATCCCTTGGTGTACTTGCATTTTATGGAATACAATATGCTTCACAAGCTGGATGGTCACCTGTCTTATATAGAGTTATGGAAGCTATAACTTATTATTTGTTACCTGGAGCTTTGATTGTATTAGCAATCGCAATCATAGGAGACAAACACATCTTCATCTGGATGGATCCGGAGGTTGTTGCTCATGATGAACTGATTCAAGGAAAATCTAGTTGGCTAAATAAAACATGGTTTGTCATTAGAGCATTAATATTTATTGGTGGTTGGAGTTTATATAGATATTTTTCCAGAAGATTTTCACTAGCTCAGGATACAGATAGTGGGAATAAGTTTTTTAAATTAAATTTTAGAATCTCAGCTGTATTTCTTGTTTTCTTTATATACACGGAATCTATGATGTCTTGGGATTGGGTTATGAGTGTAGATCCCCATTGGTTTAGTACGTTATTTGGTTGGTATTTATTCGCTAGCATGATTGTTAGTGGAATTACAGTAATTGCTTTAATTACTATTTATTTAAAATCTAAAGGTCTACTTGAATATGTTAACGATAGTCATCTACATGATTTAGCAAAATTTATGTTTGGCTTTAGTGTATTTTGGACCTATTTATGGTTTTCACAATTTATGTTAATATGGTATGCAAATATTCCTGAAGAAGTTACTTATTATGTGACCAGAATAGAGCACTATACAATACCATTTTTTGGTATGATTGTAATGAATTTTATTTTCCCATTTTTGGTTTTAATAAATAGTGATTATAAACGAATTCCATGGTTTATAGTTATGGCTGGAATTGTCATATTAATTGGGCATTATGTTGATGTGTTTGTTATGATCATGCCAGCAACAGTGGTAGATAGATGGTTCTTTGGGTTACCTGAAATCAGCGCACTAGCTTTATTTTCTGGATTGTTTATATTGATTGTTTTTTATTCATTATCAAAAGCACCATTATTAGCTAAAGGAAACCCGTATATAAAAGAAAGTGAAAACTTTCATTACTAATATTTAAGTATATATAAATGAATACTTTTTTAACAATTTTAATTTTATTCTTTATCGTGATTGCCATATGGCAAATAGTTAAAATATATGACTTGACTCAAGTTAATATTACTACAGATGATTCAGAAATTGCTAATGATAAAGACAATAGAATAAACGGAAACCTAATGTTAGGTTTCTTAGTTTTTATTTATGTTATAACAATAGTTTGTTTTATTAAATATGGTGATTTTCCATTAATGTCAAATTCAGCATCTGAGCATGGTTCTAAGATTGATAATCTTATGATGATCTCAATGGCATTAATATTTTTTGTACAGACTGTTACCCAATTTTTCTTGTATTATTTTGCTTACAAGTATAAGGGTCAAAAAGGTAATAAAGCCCTGTTTTATTCTGACAATCATAAACTAGAATTTCTATGGACTATTATCCCTGCAATAGTTCTTACAATTTTAATAACTTATGGTTTAGTTACTTGGTCGGATATTATGAATGTAGATCAAGATGAAGACCCGATTGTAATTGAATTATATGCTCAACAATTTAATTGGAAAGCAAGATACTCGGGTGAAGATAATGCACTAGGTAAATCTAACGTTAGATTAATTGATATTGATAGAGCGAATATATTAGGTATAGATGAACACGATCCAAATGCACAAGATGATGTCATTGCTACTGAACTTCATTTGCCAGTAGGTAAACCTGTTTTATTTAAAATGCGATCTCAGGACGTTCTGCACTCTGCTTACATGCCGCACTTTAGAGCACAAATGAATTGTGTTCCAGGAATGATCACTCAATTTGGTTTTACACCTACTGTTACAACATCAGACATGAGGAAAACACCAGAAATGATAGATAAAATTTTGAACATAAACAATATAAGAGATAAAAAGAGTAAGGCTCTTATTGAGAAAGGTGAAGAAGCTTTAGATTCTTATGAGTTTGATTACCTTTTGTTATGTAATAAAATATGTGGTAAATCGCATTATAATATGCAAATGAAGATTGTTGTTGAAACCCAAGAAGAATTTGATAATTGGATTAATCAGCAAACAAAATTTAAAAACTCATTAATAGCTCAAAAATAATATTTATAATATGTCAGAATATATAGAATTTGATCCAACTGAAGATCACGGACATCATCATAAAGAGACCTTTATTACTAAATATATATTTAGCCAAGATCATAAAATGATTGCTAAGCAGTATTTAATAACTGGTGTTTTATTTATGGGTATTTTAGGAATTCTTATGTCTCTATTAATGAGACTACAAATAGCTTGGCCTGAAGAGCCAAATGTTATTTTTGAATTTTTATTAGGGAAATGGGCACCTGAAGGAGTAATGGATGCCGATATATATTTAGCGCTTGTAACAATGCATGGGACTATTATGGTTTTCTTTGTATTGACAGCTGGTTTAAGTGGTACTTTTAGTAATTTATTGATTCCTCTTCAAATTGGAGCAAGAGATATGGCCTCAGGGTTTCTTAATATGATTTCATTTTGGTTATTCTTTGTTTCAACCGTTATTATGGTTATATCAATTTTTGTTGAGGCTGGACCAGCAGCAGCAGGATGGACTATATATCCACCATTAAGTGCACTTCCGTTAGCTCAAGGTGGTTCAGGACTAGGAATGACTTTATGGTTAGTCTCGATGGCTATCTTTATAGCCTCATCTTTACTTGGGTCTCTGAATTATATAGTAACTGTTATTAACCTTAGGACTAAAGGAATGACCTTGACAAGAATGCCATTGACAATTTGGGCATTCTTTGTTACAGCAATTATAGGAGTTATATCATTCCCTGTTTTATTATCTGCAGCCTTGTTGCTTATAATGGATAGATCTTTTGGAACATCTTTTTTCCTTTCAGATATTTTTATACAAGGTGAAGTTTTACATTATCAAGGGGGTTCTCCTGTCTTGTTTGAGCATTTATTTTGGTTTTTAGGCCATCCCGAAGTTTATATTGTATTACTTCCAGCGTTAGGTATAGCTTCTGAAGTAATATCTACTAATTCAAGGAAACCAATATTTGGATACAAAGCGATGATTTTATCAATTTTAGCTATTGCATTTTTATCTACTATTGTTTGGGGGCATCATATGTTTATTTCTGGAATGAATCCATTTTTAGGTTCGGTATTTACATTTACTACTTTATTAATTGCTATACCCTCAGCTGTAAAAGCCTTTAACTATATAACCACACTTTGGAAAGGTAATATTCAATTCAATACAGCAATGTTATTTTCAATTGGTTTTGTGTCAACATTTATAACTGGTGGACTTACTGGGATTATTTTGGGTGATAGTGCCTTAGATATAAACCTACATGACACTTATTTTGTTGTAGCTCATTTTCATTTGGTTATGGGGATCTCAGCTCTCTATGGTCTGTTTGCTGGTGTTTATCATTGGTTTCCAAGATTATTTAATAGAATGCTGAACAAAAAACTTGGTTACTTACATTTTTGGGTAACTGCTGTTTGCGCTTATGGGGTGTTCTTCCCTATGCACTTTATTGGTATGGCTGGTTTACCTAGAAGATATTATACAAACTCTAATTTTCCGTTATTTGATGATTTAGCAGATACAAATCAGATAATAACTATTTTTGCCCTTATAGGAGGTTTGATACAATTAGTATTCCTATATAACTTCTTGTATAGTATTTTTTATGGAAAGAAAGCTGAGCAAAATCCATGGAAATCTAACACACTGGAATGGACAGCTTCTATGAAGCATATTCATGGTAACTGGCAGGGTAAACTTCCAGAGGTTTTTAGATGGCCATATGATTACAGTAAACCCGGTTATGATGAGGATTTTGTACCGCAAAATAAGCCGATGAAAAAAGGTGAAATTGAATATTAATCAAATTTATATTTAATTATTAAAAAAAGCCTTTCTTTTTAGAGAGGCTTTTTTCTTTATATTTGTTTTATGAACGAAAATCTTGATGCATCTTCAAACAGTCTGTCTTCTGATGAGCATGAATTTGAACAAAATTTAAGACCACTGTCTTTTGCAGATTTTACTGGTCAAGATCACATTTTAGAAAATTTAAAAATATTTATTGAGGCGTCTAATCAAAGAAATGATGCTTTAGATCATACATTGTTTCACGGACCTCCAGGTCTTGGTAAAACAACATTAGCTAACATATTAGCCAATGAGTTAAATGTTGGGTTGAAAGTTTCTTCAGGCCCAGTTTTAGATAAGCCAGGCGATTTAGCAGGCCTGCTTACTAACTTAGAAGAAAGAGATGTGTTGTTTATTGATGAGATTCATAGGTTGAGTCCAATTGTTGAAGAATATCTTTATTCAGCTATGGAAGATTATAAAATTGATATTATGATCGAATCTGGCCCAAATGCCAGATCTGTTCAAATTAATTTAAACCCTTTCACTTTAATTGGAGCAACAACTAGATCAGGATTGTTAACCGCTCCAATGAGGGCAAGATTTGGGATTACAAGTAGATTAGAATATTACACAAAGGAAGTGTTATCTACCATCGTTAAAAGAAGTGCTGATATATTAGGAGTTCCTATATCTCATGAAGCTTCAGTTGAGATAGCGGGTAGAAGCAGAGGCACACCTAGAATAGCAAATGCCTTATTGAGAAGGGTTAGAGATTTCGCACAGATTAAAGGGAATGGTGAGATTGATATTGATATTTCTAAAAGTAGTTTGAAAGCGTTAAATGTAGATAAGTATGGTCTAGATGAAATGGACAATAAAATTCTAAATACTATCATAGATAAATTCAATGGTGGTCCTGTAGGGTTAAATACTCTTTCAACTGCTGTTGGAGAGAATGCAGAAACAATCGAAGAGGTTTACGAGCCTTTTTTAATCCAGCAAGGCTTTATCATGAGGACTCCAAGAGGTCGAGAAGTTATGGAAATAGCTTACAAGCACCTTGGTAAGATTAGGACAAATGAACAAAAAGGTTTGTTTTAATTTTTAATAATTCAATTGAATACAAAAACAAAATATACTGAATTAATCAAGTCTGAGGCTAAAAGATTGGGTTTTATCTCTTGTGGTATCAGTAAGTCTGAGTTTTTGGAAGAAGAAGCACCCAGACTAGAAAGTTGGCTTAATAAAAACATGAATGGTGAAATGAAATATATGGAAAACCATTTTGATAAAAGATTAGATACAACAAAACTAGTTTTAGATTCAAAAAGTGTTGTTTCGTTATTGTATAATTACTACCCTAGTCAGATTTTAAATAGTGACAACTCCCCTAAAATATCAAAATATGCATATGGAAATGACTATCATTTTGTAGTAAAAGAAAAAGTAAATGAACTATTATATTTTATAAGAGAAAATATAGGAGAAGTTTCGGGTAGAGCATTTGTAGACTCTGCTCCTATTTTAGAAAAAGCATGGGCCGCTAAAAGTGGTTTAGGGTGGGTTGGTAAAAACTCTAATTTAATCACAAAAAAAGTTGGTTCATTTTATTTTATTACGGAGTTAATAATTGACCTAGATTTAGATCACGATTATAAACAGACAGATCATTGTGGTTCTTGTACAGCCTGTCTAGACGCATGCCCGACTAATGCAATAGTAGAACCTTGTGTAGTTGATGGCAGTAAGTGTATTTCATATTTCACTATAGAATTAAAGGATAGTATTCCAAACTCAATGAAGGGTATGTTTGATGACTGGATGTTTGGCTGTGATATTTGTCAGGACGTATGCCCTTGGAATAAATTCTCAAAAGCTCATAATGAACCTTTATTTAACCCAAATCCAGATTTATTATCGATGACAAAAAAAGACTGGGAAGAAATAACTCTAGAAACTTTCAGTAAAGTATTTTCAAAATCTGCAGTTAAAAGAACTAAATTTAAAGGGTTAAAAAGAAATATAAATTTCTTAAAACATTAACCTATTAAGTTTTAGTTTTAACCATAAGATCTTACATTTGTAATTCATCAATTTTATAATGAAACGAAAAACTACAAGAAAACAAGCTTTAGATTATCACTCTAAACCAACTCCAGGCAAGATTAAAGTAGTTCCAACCAAAAAATATGCTACTCAAAGAGATCTTTCTTTAGCATATTCACCAGGAGTTGCTGAACCATGTTTAGAGATTGAAAAAGACAAATCAAACTCTTATAAATATACCTCTAAAGGAAATCTTGTAGCTGTTATAACAAATGGGACAGCTGTATTAGGACTTGGGAATATTGGCGCTGAAGCATCTAAGCCTGTTATGGAGGGTAAAGCTTTATTATTTAAAATATTTGCTGATATTGATGTTTTTGATATTGAAGTAGATACCGAAAACATTGATGAATTTATTAATACAGTAAAAAATATTGCACCAACCTTTGGTGGAATTAATTTAGAAGATATCAAAGCCCCTGAAGCTTTTGAAATTGAAAGAAGATTAAAAGAAGAGCTTGACATCCCTGTGATGCATGATGATCAACATGGTACTGCAATTATCTCTGCAGCTGCTTTAATTAACGCTTTAGAAATTGCTGATAAAAAGATTGAAGACGTAAAAACTGTTATTAGTGGTGCAGGTGCTGCTGCAATATCTTGTGCTAAGCTTTATAAGTCTTTCGGACTTAACAATGACAATATTATTATGCTTGACAGTAAAGGTGTAATTAGTAATAAAAGAAAAAATTTAAATGAATCTAAAGCAGAGTTTGCTACTTCAAAAAATGTAAAAAATTTAGATGAGGCTATTGTTGATGCAGATGTTTTTATAGGTTTATCTACTTCAGATATTCTAACACCAGACATGTTAAATAAAATGGCTAAAAATCCTATTGTCTTTGCCATGGCGAACCCAGACCCAGAAATTGATTATAAGTTGGCCGTAAGTACAAGAGATGATGTTATTATGGCTACTGGAAGAAGTGATAACCCAAATCAAGTTAATAATGTTTTAGGTTTTCCATTTATTTTTAGAGGTGCTTTGGATGTCAGAGCCACTACTATAAATGAAGAAATGAAAAAAGCAGCCGTTATAGCTCTTGCTGATTTAGCTAAAGAAGCTGTCCCTGAGCAGGTTAATGTTGCGTACGATCAAACAAGATTGGCTTTTGGTAAAGATTATATTATTCCAAAACCATTTGACCCTAGATTAATTTCAGTTGTACCTCCAGCAGTTGCAAAAGCTGCTATGGAGAGTGGAGTTGCTCAATTACCTATTAAAAATTGGTCAAAGTATGAAGATGAACTTATTGAAAGATCTGGAGGGGATAACAAGTTGGTGAGATTAATGCATGGGAGAGCAAAAAGAAGTCCCAAAAAAGTTGTTTTTGCAGAAGCTGATCAACTAACAGTATTAAAGGCTGCTCAGTTTGTTCATGATGAAGGTATAGCAATACCGATTTTATTAGGCAGAAGAGAGACGATACTTCTATTGATGGAGGAGTTAGATTTTGATGATCCTGTCGAAATTATAGATCCTAAGGAAAATAGTCAGGATATGATTGATGAATATGCATCTATTTATTGGAAAAAAGAAGAAAGAAATGGACTTACTCTTTTAGCCTCTAAAAAACTAATGAGAGAGCGAAATTACTTTGCAGCAATGATGTTAAATGCTGGGGATGCTGATGCGCTTATTACTGGTTATTCAAAAAGTTACCCCAATGTTGTAAAGCCAATACTAAAATTAATAGGTTTAGATAAAGGGGTAACTAGAATTGCAACTACTAATTTATTAATTACCGATCGAGGTCCTTTATTCTTAAGTGATACCTCAATAAATATTGACCCTAATGCTAAAGATTTAGCTAAAATTGCTCAAATGACAGCAGCTACAGTTAAAATGTTTGGTATTGAGCCTGTCATAGCTATGACTTCTTACTCAAACTTTGGTTCTTCTAAAGATATTTCAGCTACTAAAGTTAGAAATGCTGTGAAATTATTACATAAATCTTTTCCTGATTTGATAGTTGACGGAGAGCTTCAAACAGATTTTGCATTAAATAACGAAATGAGAAATGATATATTTCCATTTTCAAAATTATCTTCTAAGAAAGTAAATACATTGATTTTTCCAAATTTAGATTCTGCAAATATTACTTATAAGCTTATGAAAGAATTAAATAAAGCTGATAATATTGGGCCCATAATGATGGGGTTAAAAAAACCTGTACATATTTTACAACTAGATGCTTCTGTTGATGAAATCATCAACATGACTGCAATAGCTGTAATAGATGCTCAAATAAAAGAATCAAGAAAATAAATTAACTAAATTTGACTTAAAATTTAAATTATGATAACACATATAAAAGGAAAATTAGTAGAAAAATCTCCTACAAGTGTTATTATTGACGTAAACGGGGTAGGATATTTAATTAATATTTCTTTAAATACATTTTCTGCTATTCCAGACAAAGAAAATTTACAATTATACACTCATCTTCAAATAAAAGAAGACTCACATACATTATTTGGATTCTACGGTTTAAAAGAGAGAGAAATATTTAGATTGCTTATTTCGGTAAGTGGAATTGGGGCTAGTATTGCAAGAACAATGTTATCTTCCCTTTCACCACAACAAATAATTCAAGGAATTTCGATTGGAGACTCAGCTATGATTCAATCTGTTAAAGGAATTGGACTAAAAACCTCTCAAAGAGTTATAATTGAATTAAAAGACAAAGTCTTAAAAATATATGATATTGATGATAATATTTCTTTCCAAAACAACAATACAGCTAAAGAAGAAGCGTTATCTGCTTTAGAAGTGCTCGGAATTAACAAAAAAACTTCTGAAAAATTAGTTGATAAAATCATGTTAGATAATGCAGAAGCGTCGATTGAATTTATAATTAAAGAGGCTTTGAAAAACTTATAATTTACTTTGAATATATTTAAAAATATAATTTTTAATAAATTTAATATACTCTTCCTTAGTGTAATTATACCACTATCTGTAAACTCTATTTATTCTCAGGTTCAAGTAAGTGAAGATTTTTCAACAACAGATATTGAGTTAGAAAACCCTTCTAGTATAATTGAAAATTATATATATGACCCCGTTAGTGACAGGTATTTCTTTAATCAATCTGTAGGTAATTTTAATATAAACTATCCTGTTATTTTATCTCCAGAGGAGTATGAAGAGCTTATTTTAAATGAAAACCTAAAAAATTACTATAAGGACAAAATTAATGCTGCAGAAGGAAGATTAGATGGGTCTGAAGATTTACAAAGAAATTTAATTCCAGAAATATATGTTAACTCTAAATTATTTGAATCAATTTTTGGAGGAAATACAATTGAAGTTGTACCCCAAGGGTCTTTAGAGATTGATTTAGGTATTTTATATACTAAGCAGGACAATCCTTCATTTTCACCCAGAAATAGAAGCAATTTTTCATTTGATTTTGACCAAAGAATTGGGTTAAGTTTACTGGGAAAAGTAGGGACTAGGGTACAGGTAAATGCAAATTTTGACACACAGTCTACTTTCGATTTTCAAAACCTAATGCAAATTCAATATGAGCCTTCAGAAGATGATATTATAAAAAAAATAGAAGTAGGGAATGTAAGTATGCCTTTAAACAGCTCTTTGATATCTGGGGCACAAAGTTTGTTTGGCTTTAAAACTGAACTTCAATTTGGAAAAACTAAAGTTACTGCAGTTTTTTCTGAACAAAAGTCAGAAGCCAAAACAGTGGTTGCACAGGGAGGAGGAACTATTGAGGAATTTCAATTTAGAGCTTTAGATTATGATGAAAACAGACATTTTTTTCTTAGTCATGCTTTTAGAAATAAATATAATGAAGCTTTAGTGAACTATCCTTTTATAAATTCTAATATTCAAATTACTAGAACAGAAGTTTGGATAACCAATAGAAATAATAGGGTAGAAAATGTTAGAAATATTGTTGGATTTCAAGATTTAGGGGAGTCTTCATCTTTATCTTCTGATGTTAATGTTTTTGTAGGGCCTAACTCAAATCCTGACAATGCAAACAATGGATTTAATCCAATGATTATTGGTCAAGCAAATTCACAATTAACTAATTCTGTTCGAGATATCGCAACCATACAATCTGGAATTCTTCTACCAAACGTAAATGAAGGTTTTGATTATGGTAAATTAGAAAATGCTAAAAAATTAATTCTAGGTTCTGACTATTCGGTTAATACTCAACTAGGTTATATTTCATTAAATCAAAAAATGGCAAATGATGAAATACTCGCGGTTGCTTTTCAATACACTATCGGCGATCAAGTATTTCAAGTTGGTGAATTTGCCAATGATGGGGTACAGGCCACTGAAATAGCAGATAATAACGACTCTAACCCTGTAGTTAACAATAATAACTTAATAGTGAAATTATTAAAAAGCACCGTAAGTAGTGTTGATGAGCCCATGTGGGATTTGATGATGAAAAATATTTATAATACAGGGTCATTTCAATTAGACGAAGACGGGTTTAAATTAAATATTTTTTATAATGAATCATCTCCTTTAAATTATATAACTCCAGTCGAAGGAACCCCCTTTCCAAGTAGCAACACGAATGAATTAAACCTTAGTGAAACACCACTTTTAAACCTGTTTAATTTTGATAGACTAAACTCTAATAATGATCCGCAATTAAACGGAGACGGTTTTTTTGATTTTGTTCCCGGGATAACAGTTTTACAAAATAATGGAAAAATTATTTTCACAAAAGTGGAACCATTTGGAAAATTTTTATTTGAAAAATTAAGATTAAATCCCAATGAAAATTATGACGGAAATCAAGAAATAACAGACGATTATAATTTAAATCAAAAAAAATACGTTTACTCCTCTCTTTATAAGTCTTCAAAAACAATTGCCCTTCAAGAATCTGAAAAGAATAAATTTCAAATTACTGGAAAATATAAATCCTCTAGTGGCTCGGGAATACCAATAGGGGCATACAATGTCCCTAGAGGGTCAGTTAATGTTACTGCAGGAGGGAGAGTATTAGTTGAAGGGGTTGACTATACTGTGAATTATCAATTAGGAACAGTCCAAATTCTTGATCCAGCTCTTCAATCTTCAGGAACCCCTATCAACGTCAGCGTAGAAAACAATGCAACATTTGGACAACAAACAAAAAGATTCACAGGTTTTAATGTGGAACATCAGTTTAATGAGAATTTTTTAATAGGTGGTACATTTTTAAACTTAAATGAAAGACCAGTAACTCAAAAAGCAAATTACGGTACAGAGCCTATTAACAATACAATATTTGGCTTTAATGGAAATTTTGCAACTGAAGTACCTTTGTTAACAAGATTGATCAATAAGTACCCAACCATTGAAACGGATGTTCCTTCAAACTTATCTATTAGGGGAGAGGTAGCGTATTTAGTCCCTGGAGCACCTAAGGGGACTGATTTTAAAGGGGAGGTTACGTCCTATGTTGATGATTTTGAAGGGACTCAAAATATTATAGATTTAATGAGTACTCAAGGGTGGTCTTTGTCTAGTAGACCTAAAGATTTAGGATTAATATACAATGATGGAGCTGAAGATGCTAATGGAATTCAGAACGGATATGATCGAGCTCTATTAAACTGGTACTCAATTGATCCGATTTTTTATAGTAGCCTTAGGCCAACTGATATAAATGATAATGATATTTCAAACCCATATACGCGCAGGATTTTTATAGATGAAATTTTCCCGCAGGTTGATATTGTTCAAGGTCAACTTTCTGTAATTAATTCCTTAGATTTAAATTATTACCCAGAAGAAAGAGGTCCATATAATATGAACCCAGAAAATTCTGAAAACAGCTTACTTAATCCTTCAAATAGTTGGGCTGGAATTACTAGACAAATTACTACAACTGATTTTGAGCAATCAAATGTAGAATACATAGAGTTTTGGCTGCAAGATCCGTTTATTGATAATTTAAACAACTCTGGAGGAAAACTTACTTTTAATTTAGGAAACATCTCTGAAGATATTTTAAAAGATGGCAGAAAACAGTATGAAAATGGCTTGCCTGAAGATGGGGACATAAGTTTATTAAATGAAACTACATGGGGTGCGGTAGTGCCACAAAATCAATCTTTAATTTACGCGTTTTCGACATTAGGGGAAGAAAGAGAAAATCAAGATGTAGGTTTAGATGGTTATGATGATCAGGATGAATCAGTTAGGTTTCCTTCTTATTCAGCTCTTGAAGATCCTTCAAATGATAATTATAATTATTTTTTAAACGAGGACGGTGGTATTTTAAATAGGTATAAAAAATATAACGGTGTTGAAGGAAATTCACCAGAAATATTTACAAACACGAATAGAGGTTCAACTACACAACCAGACGCAGAAGATATCAATAGAGATAACACTATGAATACTATTGATAGTTACTTTGAATATGAAGTCAACATTAATCCAAACTCTTTGTCTGATATAAACAATGAGTTTATTAAAGACAGAAAAGAAAAAACTGTAACCTTACCTAACGGAACAACGGAAACAATTAAATGGTATCAATTTAGAATCCCAGTTAATGAGCCTACAAATACTGTTGGAGGTATATCGGACTTTAGATCTATTAGATTTATAAGAATGTATTTGAATGAATTTACTGATAACACAACATTTAGGTTTGGTACACTAGAATTGGTTAGAAGTGATTGGAGAAAATATCAATTAACTCTAGATGAAGAGCCTAATAATAATAACGACATTACATCAATTAATGTAGGAGTTATTGGTATACAGGAAAATGAAGAGAGTTATGTTTCTCCTCCAGGCGTAGAAAGAGAGCAATTTAACAATAACAACACTATTGTAAGACAAAACGAACAATCATTAGTGCTAGACGTTTGTGCTTTAGAAACGGAGGATTCAAGAGCTGTTTATAAGAATATCAATGTTGATATGAGGCAGTATAAAAGATTAAGAATGTTTATACATGCTGAAGAAGGAGCAAACCCAGGGTTATCAGATGGAGATATTGTTGGTTTTATAAGAATGGGTAATGATTTAACTCAAAACTATTATCAAATCGAAGTACCCTTACAGAGATCTTCTTCTAACACTTTAGATCCTCAATCTGTTTGGCCGGAAATCAATGAAATTAATTTACCAATAGAAATTCTTGAATCCATAAAAGCGTTAGGAATTACTAATGGAACTTTAGCTAATGAAGATCCAATTTTCTACAATGTTTTTGGAGATGATTTAGTAGTTGAGCCAGTTAATGAGTTCTCAGAATATCAAATGGGGCAGCACAGGGTGTCTATTAAAGGGAATCCTAATTTTGGTGATATTAGAACCTTAATGGTTGGAGTTAAAAACCCGAGACAAGACAATATGGATGTCTGCGGAACAGTATGGTTTAACGAATTGAGATTGTCTGACATGGATAACGAAGGTGGGTGGGCAGCAACGATTACCCTAGACACTAACATTGCAGATTTTTTAAGTTTAAGCGCTACAGGAAGACAAAGCACTAGCGGGTTTGGTAGTATTGAGCAGGGGCCTAATGAAAGAGATATAGAAGATAAGAGACAATATGATTTAGTTTCAAATATTAATGTTGGTCAGTTACTACCAGAAAAATGGGGAGTTTCTATCCCATTTAATTTTGGAGTTAGTGAAGAATTAATTACCCCAGAATACGATCAACAGTATAAAGATATTAAATTACAAAGTAGATTAAACTCAGCAGAAAATACTGCAGAAAAAAATAATATACTCGAGCGATCAGAGGACTATACAAAAAGAAAAAGTATAAACTTTATTGGCGTTAATAAACAAAGATCAGGGGAGGGAAAGTCAAAATTTTATGATGTTGAAAATTTAACTTTTAACTACTCTTATAATCAAGTAGAGCACAGGGATTATGAAATAGAAGACTTATTAGATCAAAATGTTAGAGCTGGGGCTACATATAATTTTAATTTCAATTCGGTAAAACTAGAACCATTTAAGAAAAATGATTCTTTATTTACTGGTAAATATTTTAAAATCTTAAAAGACATTAATTTTAATTTATTACCCACAAATATTTCTATTAACACTGATTTTATAAGACAATTTAATAGACAAAAGTTCAGAGAATCTGAATTAACAGGTGATAATATTTCGGTTAACGAACTCTTTAGAAGAAATTATAATTTTGATTTACAATATAATTTTAACTATGTCCTAAGTGATGGTCTTAACTTAAGCTATAACGCTTCTAATAATAATATCGTAAAAAATTATTTTTTAGATGACAATATAAATGGTGCCCAAGACTCTTCTCTGGATGTTTTTGATAAATTCTTTGACATTGGAGACCCCAATAGACAAACTCAGCAATTTGCAATTAATTATGAATTGCCTTTAAATAAAATACCAACCTTTAGTTTCTTAAGAGCCTCATATTCATATACAGGTGATTTTCAATGGCAAAAAGGATCTGATTTATTTGGAAATTTAACTTTGAATGGAGAAACCTATGACCTAGGGAATACTATATCTAATGCAAACACTCATAATATCAATAGCTCTTTAGATATGCTAAAATTCTACAGGTATATTGGTTTAGTCAAGAAAAACAGTAGATCATCTGGAGGTAAAAACTCTAGTCCAAGCCAAAGGAATTCACCTTCTAGTAAAAAATTTAATTTTAAAAACACTTTAATTGATTTAATAACGAGCGTTAAAAGAATACAGGTTAACTATTCAGAAAACAATGGTTCATTTTTGCCAGGGTATTTACAAACACCAGATTTTGTAGGCTCTTTTAAGCCTTCGATCGGTTATGTTTTTGGTAGTCAAAGAGACATTAGATATTTAGCGGCAAGAAATGGATGGTTAACGGTATTTCCTGATTTCAATCAACAATACACGGAAGTTACCAACAAAAATTTAACTTTTTCGGCAAATTTAACTCCTATAAGAGATCTGAAAATAGATTTAACTGCAGGGAGAACATATTCTGAAAATCTAACAGAAAATTTCAATACTATAGATGAAAATGGTGATGGATTTAGTGATGATTATAATCCTCTAATCCAAAATACTTTAGGGAATTTCAATATCTCGACTGTACTTATTAAAACAGCATTCTCTACAAGTGATGAAAATAGTTCAGATACATTTGAGGCGTTTAGGGAAAACCGTTTAATTATAGCAAGAAGATTGGCTTTAGATGCTGGAATTGATTTTTCTAACCCTAATAACTTCGAAAATGGAGACTTAACTAGCTTTCCGTTAGGTTACGGAAAAACTAATCAATCAGTTTTATTACCAGCATTTTTATCAGCCTACAGTGGGGCTGACCCGTCTAGTTCTAATATGGGTGCATTTCGAAATGTTCCTATTCCTAACTGGACTTTAAAATACACTGGCCTAATGAAGTTAAAGTGGTTCAAAAAGAACTTTAAAAGACTTTCAATCTCACATGGTTATAATGCGATGTATACTATAAATCAATTCAGGTCTAATCTAGATTATAGCGCTGGAAACCCTGATTTGGAGTTTAGCTCTCAAAATCCAAATGTGTTAGACCAATCTAATAATTATAAAAATGAATTTTTATATAGTAACATCAATTTGATGGAACAATTCAGTCCATTATTTAAGTTAGATTTTGAAATGAAAAATTCAGTAAAGATTTTGGCTGAAGTTAAAAAAGACAGATTATTGTCTTTAAGTTTTGATAACAATCTATTAACTGAAATACAAGGAAATGAATATATTTTTGGATTTGGATATAGGGTAAAAGACCTAAAAATAAATTCTAGTTTAGCGGGAGCTAATCAAATTATAAAAAGTGATTTAAACATGAAATTAGACCTTTCTGTTAGGAATAATAAAACAATTATTAGATATTTGGACTTAGATAATAATCAAGTAACATCTGGTCAAACAATATGGAATTTTAAATATTCTGCAGATTATGATTTTAGCAGGAATTTAACTGGTATATTTTATTTTGATTATTCTTTTTCAGAATATGCTATATCAACAGCATTTCCACAAACAACGATAAGATCAGGATTTACTATGAGATATAATTTTGGTAATTAATTTAATATATATAATAAATGAGCACACCTTTAAATTTAAAATACACTAAAGATCACGAATGGGTATTAATTGAAAATGATATTGCGATCATTGGAATTACAGATTTTGCTCAAGGTGAACTAGGAGATATAGTTTATGTTGAAGTCGATACTGTCGGTGAGAAATTTGAAGCAGAAGAGGTTTTTGGATCTGTGGAAGCGGTAAAGACGGTTTCTGATTTATTTTTGCCACTATCTGGTGAAATTATTGAATTTAATGATTTGCTTGAAAGTGAACCAGAAAAAGTAAATGATGATCCATATGGTGACGGTTGGCTGATAAAAGTCCAAATTAGTAATGCTTCTCAGGTTGAAAGTTTAATGTCTGCTGAAGAATATAAAGAGATGATTGGTGAGTAAGATTAATTTAATTTTCGCATTAGTATACAGTGCTTTAATTATTTTCTTAGGCCTGTCAGAGTCTCAGACCATTAGAGTTGAAGGTCTTCAATTGAATGATAAATTAGCTCATTTTATTTCATTTTTACTTTTTACTTTTTTATGGAAAAATTCTTTCAATTATTTTTTTGAAAAAAAAGCATTATTCTATTTGTTTATTTTTGCTTTGATCTTTAGTATTTTTATTGAATTCGGACAAAAATATTTAACACTCTCAAGAAATGCTGAATTATTAGACATTGTATTTAATTTACTAGGAATTCTATTAGCATACATATATTTTAGTTTAAAAGAAAGAAAGATTTAAAATTATAATCACTTGTTTTTTATTCAAATAATTGGTTATTTTACCAAACCACAATCAAAAAAATAAAATATGGAGTCTAAAAAAAATCCAAAAGCAGATATTACTAGAAATGCTTCACTGTATTTTGCACTAGGATTAGCTTTGATGGTGTTTTTATCTTACACAACTATCAACTGGAAAGTATATGATAAATCTGCTATTGATATTGGTACTGTAAACATGGATGAGCTTGATGATGAGGAAATACCTTTACTTGAGCAGGTTGTGCCACCACCACCACCACCACCACCACCAGCAGCTCCTGAAGTTATTGAGGTTGTAGAAGATGAAGAAGAGGTTGAGGAAACGGTTATAGAGTCTACAGAAACTGATCAGGAAGAAGAAATAGAAATAGAAGACCTTGAAATTGATGAGGTTGAAGAAGATATTGAAGTTCCTTTTGCTGTTATTGAAAATGTTCCAATTTTTCCAGGTTGTGATAAAGGGAATAACGCAGAGAGAAGAAAATGTATGTCTCAGAAAATAACAAAATTCGTTCAAAGAAAATTTAATACCGATCTAGCTGGAGACTTAGGTCTTTCAGGTAGACAAAGAATCAATGTTATTTTTAAAATTGATAAAAATGGAGATGTAGTTGGGGTTAGAGCAAGAGCTCCACACCCAAGATTAGAAAAAGAAGCAGCTAGGGTAATTAATTTATTACCTAAGATGAAGCCTGGTAAACAAAGAGGAAAAGCAGTAATTGTCCCATATTCATTGCCTATAATTTTCCAAGTCCAGGATTAGCACTCCTTTTTTTAAATTTATTATAATTTGACCCATAGAATTTATTTATAAAGGGTGAAGCAATAATTAATTAATTAGGATTGTCCTTATTGTAATTTAGACCTATCTTTGCATCGATATTTTTAGACATAAATAAGTGCAAAAAAATAAATTTACATTTAGTTCCTTTATAGAAATCACTAAGCTTCGACTTTCTGTAAGCGTTGTCTTTTCATCCGTAATTAGTTATTTAATTGGGATGAATGAATTTGATTTTAAAACATTTTCCTATTTAATTTTTGGCGGACTGTTGATGGTCAGTGCTTCAAATATTTTCAATCAGGTTATAGAAAGAGATTTAGACGCTTTAATGCAAAGAACTAAAGGAAGACCTTTGCCTACCGGTCAAATATCAGTAAATGGAGCTCTATTATTGGGGTTTAGTTTTGTTATCCTTGGATTAACCTTGCTGTATTTAATTAATCCTCTTTGTGCTATGTTAGGGGCAATATCCATTTTTATTTACGCATGTGTATATACTCCTTTAAAGTTAATCACACCTCTTTCTGTATTTATTGGAGCCATTCCAGGGGCAATCCCATTTATGCTTGGTTGGGTAGCTGCTACTAATGAGATTGGTATAGAAGCAATCGCACTATTTTTAATGCAGTTTTTCTGGCAATTTCCACATTTTTGGGCAATTGCATGGTGGCAAAATGATGAATATGAAAAAGCTGGATTTAAAATGTTGCCAACTGGAAAAAAAGATAAGTCAACTACTTTTCAGATAATTTTTTATTCTTTTTGGGCAATAATTATGTCTATAGTACCATATTTTAATTTTACTGGAGATCTTTCTCTTTCCGTTTATGGCTTAGTATTAGTTCTTATTCTAGGATTATTTTTATTATTTTATTCTTTCAAACTATTCAAGGAAAGTACCACGCAAAACGCAAAAATTTTAATGTACGTCAGTATTCTATATTTAACATTAGTACAAATAGTATATTTAATCGATAATTTATATTAATTCAAAATGGATTTAACACAAGGGTCAAACACAACAAAAAATAATAGAGCAAAAAAAATGATGCTTTGGTTTGGAATAGCATCTTTAATCATGTCTTTTGGAGGCTTAACTAGTGCTTTTGTTGCTAGTAAGACAAGAGTAGACTGGGTTTCAGATCTTATACTTCCTACTGCGTTTACCGCAAGCTTAATTATAATAATTTTAAGTAGTATATTTTTGTACTCGTCCAAGCTTGCGCTAAAAAAGAATGACTTTAAAAAAAGCGTCCTACTATTCTTTTTAGCTATAATTAGTGCAGCAACATTTGTTTCGTTACAGTTTTATGGATTCTCACAATTAATTGAATCAGGGAATTATTTTACAGGCCCTACTAGTAATGTAACTTCCTCTTTCGTTTTTCTAATTGCTTTTTTTCACTTGCTACATGCATTGGTCGGATTACTGTGTTTGATAGTTGTTTTTATAATGCTTTTAAATAACAAATACCAAAGTAATAACATGCTAGGGTTTGAACTAGCGGCTAACTTTTGGCATTTTGTTGATGTTTTATGGATTTACTTGTTTTTATTTTTAGTTTTCTTCATATAAATTAATTATTTTTGTACCGTTTTTAATATAAATCAAATTTATGAGTTCTACAGTATCTACATCAAGTCAAGGCGAAGTTTGGGCAGGAGGTAATAAGCCTATGAAAGCTAGTTACGGAAAATTAATGATGTGGTTTTTTATTGTATCAGATGCTTTAACTTTTTCAGGTTTTTTAGCTGCTTATGGTTTTTCAAGATTTAAATTTATTAATTCTTGGCCTATTGCAGATGAGGTTTTTACTCACGTTCCATTTTTACATGGCCAAGAGCTTCCAATGATCTATGTAGCGTTCATGACATTCGTTTTAATTATGTCTTCAGTTACTATGGTACTTGCAGTTGATGCTGGTCATCACATGAAAAAAGCGAAAGTAACTTTCTATATGTTTCTTACAATTATTGGTGGAGTAATATTTGTTGGTTCTCAAGCTTGGGAATGGGCAACTTTTATTAAAGGAGATTTTGGTGCTGTAAAAACTCATGGTGGAAACATAATTCAGTTCGTTGATGCTGACTCTAACCATAGGGTCGCATTAAAAGATTTTGCTCACTCTATCCCTACTGAAAGAGTGCAGCACGAAAATAAAAATGGTATTTTGTATATGTCTGAACCTGCTTTAACATCCTACTCATTAGAAGAGGTGATAGAAGGTTTTGAATCATCTCCAAATATTGTCATAAGAACTCAAATCATAAAAGATAACGAGAAGACTGTTTTATCGCGAGAAGAATCTCTAAGGATGTTAAAAGAAAATGGATCTTATGTAGTTGAAGGGGCGAATTTAAAAGACAACGAATATGGATCTCCTCTTTTTGCGGATTTCTTTTTCTTTATAACAGGTTTTCATGGTTTTCACGTTTTTTCAGGTATAATTTTAAATATCATCGTATTTTTTAATGTTATTGTAGGTACTTATGAAAAAAGAGGGAGTTATGAAATGGTTGAAAAGGTTGGACTGTATTGGCATTTTGTTGATTTAGTTTGGGTATTTGTATTTACATTTTTCTATTTAGTTTAATTATATATTATTGATATGGCGGATGCGCATAATTTAGAAATTTTTAGAGGTTTAATTAAATTCAAATCTAATACACAGAAGATTTGGGGTGTATTGATCTTGCTTTCAATTGTTACTACAGTTGAAGTAGTTTTAGGTATTATCAAACCTGAGTTTATGATGGAAAGCTTTTTAAGCATGAAAATTCTAAACTGGGTATTTATAATTTTAACTATAGTTAAAGCTTATTACATAACATGGGACTTTATGCACATGAGAGATGAAACGCCAAGTCTTAGAAGGGTTGTTGTGTGGACTGCAATTTTCCTGATTTGTTACTTATTATGGATATTAATTCAAGAAGCTGGGTATATATTTAACACTTATGATCAAGGTTATATTAAAAGAGATTTTTAATAGCCTTTTACACCTAGTTTCTTCTTATACACATTAAATGAATTCAAGCCCTTTAAAAAAATGGTTTATTCTGGGAGTTTTGTTTTTTCTTCCTGTAATTTTCCTGTTATTTTTATACCCATCTACACACAATTATAATTCTCTAGATGTGGTTCAAACCAACATCAATGATGTTGATTCATTTACCTACATAGATAAGAATAAGAGACTTTTAAAAGACAACATTACTGTTCTAGCATTTTTGGGTGATAACCCTATGGATAACCTAACGGTTGCATTAAACCTTAAGGAGCTTGTTTATGATAAGTTTAAGGGCTTTAAAAAGTTTCAAATGCTAATGGTTGTTCCTAACGGATCAGAGGATCAAGTAAATAATTTATTACAAGAATTGTATGCATATGATGAATTAAAATATTGGGGCTTTGCATTTGGCACAAATGACCAAATTAACTATTTGTACGAATCCCTTAAATCAACAAATGAGTTAAGTAATAACCTATCGTCTACTAATGTGTTTATCGTTGATAAAGATTTAAATCAAAGAGGAAGAATAGATGATAGAAAAGAATCTGAGATTGAAAAAGGAGTAGAAGTCTTCGGGTTGAGTTCATATAATTCTACTAAAGTTTCACAAATAAAAAATAAGATGAATGATGATCTTAGAATTTTATTTACTGAGTATAGACAAAAAAGAAAAGGGAATTATGACTCAAACGATAGAAGGAACGAAAATATAGAAAAACCATGAGCAAAAGGGATAACTCATACATTGGGATTTCATTTATAATATTAGTTTTTGGAATAATTTTTATCCCAAGAATTATTGATAGACTAAACAATAAGGATATTGTGAGAGACGAAAGCAGGAGTGAGTCTGTTAATTATACTGAAAACGTTTCTGATTTGATGTATTTAGAAATTAATGGTGAGCGAAAAAAAGTTCCGAATTTCGCTTTTACTAATCAAGCTGGTGAGTTAATCACAAATGACGATTATAAAGGAAAAGTTTATGTGGTTGAATTCTTTTTTACTACATGCCCAACTATTTGTCCAATAATGAATTATAACTTAGTGGAAATTCAAAACACATTTAATGAGTTTGATAATCTAGGGTTTGCCTCTTTTACAATAAACCCTACATACGATACTGTTGAGGTTTTAAGTGATTACGCTAATCAATATGGAATTACAAATCAGAATTGGAATCTTTTAACAGGGGATAAAGAGGAGATCTATAATCTTGCAAATAATGGATTTAACTTATATACTGCTCAGGAAGATTCTGCAGCAGGTGGGTTTGAGCATTCTGGTAATTTTGCTTTAATTGATAAAGAAGGATACATTAGATGTAGATCAGATAAGTTTGGAAATCCATTAATATACTACAAAGGAGCTATTGACTTTAAAGAAAAAGTGGATAGTGATGGAGAAGCGGAAGAAATTTCAATCCTAAAAGAAGACATATTAAAATTATTAAAATAACACTCATGCAAAAACCAATTAAATACAATAAGTTAATAGTTCTAGTTTCTATTTTGATTCCAGTTGTTGTTGCTATATTGTTTACGGTTAAATTACCTAATGTTGAGCCGTTATCATTTTTGCCTCCAATATATGCATCGATAAATGCTATGACTGCTTTATTACTCATTTCTGCATTAGTTGCAATTAAAAATAAAAAAAGAAAGCTACATTCACTTTTAATGAAATTTGCTATTGGTTTATCTTTAGTATTTCTTGTGATGTACGTAGCATATCATATGACAAGTGAATCTACTGCTTTTGGTGGTGAAGGAACAATTAGATATATTTATTTTACTATTCTTATTTCTCATATCCTTTTATCAATTACTGTAATTCCATTTGTATTGGTTACTTATGTTAGAGCAATTACAAATGATATAGAAGCGCATAAAAAAATTGCTAAAATCACCTTTCCTTTATGGCTTTACGTTGCTGTTACTGGAGTTGTAGTTTATATAATGATTTCACCGTATTACTAAATATGAAATTTAAATTTACACTTTTTATTATTTTATTTTTTATTACCGACGCTATGCTGGGGCAGTGCGCTATGTGTAGGGCCGTGCTAGAAAGTGAAGAAGGCCAAGCTTCTGCAAAAGGGATAAATGACGGGATAGTATATCTAATGGCTATTCCATATATAGTAGTTGCTACTATTTCCTTTATTATTTACAGAAAATTTAAGAAATAATTTTTTAAAAATAATTATCCTAATACATCCTGTTCTATAACAAAGTATGGATTAAAAAGATTTGAAGAATTTTTTTAAGACGCTTATGTCTTTAAGAAAATAAATAGATCTTTAAGTGTATTAACTAGTACTTTGTTTTGCATAGTACCTAAATTTATATATATTTGCTTCAATTATTATTAATCAAATTATGAAATCATGAACAAAACATTCCTAATATTGGTATTTATTTCTTTAACATTTTCTTCTTGTACAATGGAGATAAAACCAACAGTTACAATTGACAACCACATAAAATTGACTATAGATGGAGAAAACTTAGATGGAGCACAAGGGGAGTGGATTATTACAACTGAAGATAAGAAGGAAAATGGAAAAGATATAATTGTAATAACGATTGAAAAAAATAAACTTGATTAATTTAAAATCTACATGAAAAAATCATTATTAGTTTTAATATTTAGTTCCTTATTGTTTAGTTCTTGTACTGCATCTTGCACTACAGATAGTACAAAAAAGAACCCAGACGCAAAAAATGGAATAGAAATAACCATAGAAAATAATTAAATATTATAATGAAGTTAGATAATACAAAAGCACAGATGCGTAAGGGAATTCTTGAACTTTGTATTTTGTCAATACTCAGTAAAGATTCCAAATACTCTTCTGAAATTCTAATGACCCTAAAAGAGTCTAAGCTAATTGTAGTAGAGGGTACCATATACCCTTTACTCACAAGATTGAAAAACACTAATCTATTAGAATACAAATGGAAAGAATCTAAAAATGGTCCTCCACGTAAATATTATAATATTACAACTGAGGGAAAAGATTTTTTAAAGGACCTTAATGAATCATGGCTAGAGTTATCTAATGCTGTTACAAAAATTAGAAATAAATAAATATGAATACTATAAAAGACATACATCTTTCTCACGTGAAATTTACACTAGACGATGAGGCTTACAACATTCTTAAAGCTTATTTAAATAAATTATCTGTTGCATTTAGCTCTAATGCAAGTAAAGATGAAATATTAGAGGATATAGAGTCTCATATAGCAGAATTATTTTCTAAAAACAACACTGTCAATCAAGTAATTTCTGTATCTGAAGTAAATAAAGCTATTGAGGTTTTGGGAACTCCTGAGGAATTAGCTGAAGATGAAACTGAAGCCCAGTCACATTCAAAAAACAGTAATACTAATAAAAAATTATTTAGGGATATAGATAATAGTTATGTTGGTGGAGTTGCTAGTGGATTATCTCATTATTTTGGAATATCCCCTGCATGGATTAGAGTTTTATTTATTTTATTTTTCTTTCTCCCTATTCCATTTACGACTTTAGCTTATATAATTTTATGGGTAGTTGTCCCTGCTGCTAAAACTAGTGGTGATAAAATTAGAATGACCGGAGAAGCTGTAAGTGTAGCTTCCATTAAAAAAAAAGTTGAGAGCGTATTACCGGAGATTGAAAAAGAAATCCTGAATTTTGATAAAGAATATGCAAACGGCTTATGGGAAAAAGTAAAGTATTATTTAAAAAAAACAATTAATTTTTTGCTAGTTACTTCCTCTAAACTATTAAAAATAATTTCAATTATTTTTGGTTATATTTTAATGTTTTACTCATTTATAGGAGGTTTTATTACATCTTTAATTGTTTTGTTTTTAGGTAGTATAAACTCTGCAATTACAAATTCTACTTCGTCTGAAATTGTAATTAATGGTACTACAATCTATGAGATAAATGATTTTTTGAGATTTGACATTTTGGATGTTGTCAGTTCAATTGGCGTGATTTCAATATTGTTATTTGGATTATTGATTTTAATTCCTTGTATTATTTTATTTATTATTGGTTTAAAGTTAGCTTTTAGAAATAGTTATGTGATAAATAAAATAACCATGTACATTTTAGCATCTATATGGGTTATATCTTTCATGTATTTTTCCTACCAGATTGGAGTTGAATTAATTACAGATAATTTTCCCTATTAATTTATGAAGTATTTAACAAAAAACTAAAGAGTAGTAATTATTATGAATAAAATAGTATACATTATTTTTAATTTCTTTTTTATCTCAGTATTCTCAACTGATAATCAGAATTTAAAAAAAACATATTATCCAATTGAAATTAATTCTACTGATGCTCCAAAAATAGATGGATTAATAGATGACTCTATATGGTCTAAAGCGCAATGGGAAAATGGATTTGTTGAACTAGAGCCAAATGAAAATACTATTCCTAGTTATGATACAAGTTTTAAAATCTTATATGATAAAAAACATCTATATATAGCGATAAAAGCAATAGATTCATTACCAGACCAAATAGTTAATAGACTCTCTAGAAGAGATCAGTTTGATGGGGATAAATTAATGGTTGCAATTGATAGTTATCATGATTTAAGAACAGCATATATGTTTGGTGTTTCCGTGGCGGGAGTTAAAATGGATATGATAGCATCTGATAATGGGCAAGATGAAGATATCAGCTGGGATCCAATATGGGATGTTAAAACCCATATCGATAAGGAAGCTTGGTATGCGGAATATAAAATTCCATTTAACCAAGTTAGGTTTGATAATTCAGAAAACAATGTTTGGGGATTCAATATAATGAGGGAAATCTTTAGAGAGAACGAGAAGTCTGTCTGGAATAGAGTACCTGCAGACTCCCCTGGATGGGTAAGTGAAAGCGGAGAATTAAAAGGCCTAAATAATATAAGTAATGAAAAGCAAATTGATATAAGACCTTTTTTAACCTCAAAGTTAGACACCTATGAAAAGCAATTAGGAAACCCATATAAAGATGGAAATGATTTCACTTTAAATGCAGGTTTAGATGCTAAATTTGGGATCACTAATAATTTAACTTTAGACATAACTATCAACCCTGATTTTGGTCAGATAGAGGCTGATCCTTCACAAATTTCATTAGATGGATTTGAAATTTTTTTAGAGGAAAGAAGACCGTTTTTTGTAGAAAGTAAAAACATATTTAACTACAGATTAACTAATAGAGATAATTTATTTTTTTCAAGAAGACTAGGAAGAGCTCCTCAAGGTAGACCAAATACAATACAAGGGGAGTATTATGATCAGCCCACAATAACTAAAATTCTGGGTGCAGCAAAATTTTCAGGAAAAACTAATAATGGCTGGTCTATAGGAATATTAGAAAGTATTACTTCAAATGAATATGCTAAGATCAGCAATGATCTTGAGAATAGAAGAGACAAAGTTGAGCCAATGACTAATTATTTTGTAGGTAGAATTCAAAAAGATTTTAATGAAAATTCATCTTTAGGAGGAATATTTACTTCAACTAATAGATCAAAATTATCCGATAATTTGAATTTTTTACATAAATCAGCATATAGTGCTGGAGTTGATTTTAAGCATCAATGGAGAAATAAAAAATATTTTATTGACAGTAAAATTGTTATTAGTAAAGTAAACGGAAGTCGAGAGTCAATCCTTAGCACACAAACCTCCATCACACATTTATTCCAAAGAATAGATGCTTCACATATAGATGTTGATCCTACAAAAACTTCATTAACCGGTACAAATGGTATCATAGATATTGGAAAACAATCTGAAGGGAATTGGACATACGGAGCAGGTTTTAATTGGTATTCCCCTGAATTAGAAATTAATGATATAGGTTATTTGAGACAAGCTGATTTAAAAATGCAAACTTCATTTATAGGTTATAAAACTCTCAAATCAATAGGAAAGCTTAGGTCTTTTAGAGGAACTTTTGAACAGTTTACGACATATGATTTTGAAGGAAACCATAATAGAACTCAATATAGTTTTGATTCATCTCTGACGCTTAATAATAACATGAGCTTCAATATGGGAGTAACTCACAAGCCAAGAATTTTTATAAACACTTACTTGCAAGGCGGACCAAGGTTTAGGTATTCTGAAGAGAACTATATATTTGTAAATTTCAGAACTGATCATCGTAAAAAATTTAGATTTGGTATTGGTAGTGTTTATAGTCAGGCTAAGGAAAATAATTTTTCACTATTTAGAACTGATCTTACATTTAGTTACCAACCAAATAGTTCCTTATCCTTATCAATTCAGCCAAGTTATTCAAATCATCCAAATCAAACACAATACGTTACAACATTAAATCTTAATCAAGCCCCTAGGTATATACTTGGTAGGCTTGATAATGAAATTTTAAGTGCTTCTATTAGGTTGGATTATATATTAAACCCTAGCTTGTCTATTCAGTACTATGGACAGCCTTTTATTTTCAAGGCTACATATGACCAATTTAAATATGTCACAAACCCTATCGCTGATAAATTAGAGGATAGATTTAATAAGTTTGAAAATAATCAACTAGAATATACTAATAGCATTTATTCTGTTGATGAAGACTTAGATAGCGTTATAGATTATAGTTTCAATAACCCTAATTTTTCAACAGTTCAATTTAAATCAAACCTAGTTCTCAAGTGGGAATATCAACCTGGATCTGAGTTGTATTTTATATGGGCTCAAGGAATAAATTCTTATATAGAAAATACAGAAAATTTGATTGAAGGTTTGGGAGTAGGATTGAAAGATAAAAAACCTAATAATACTTTTTTAATTAAGGCAACGTATAGGTTATAATACTTGACAAATGAATTGTTCAACAAAAAAATAATTAATTAGCAAATAATTAACATAATGTTGGGATGTTATTTTTATTAAAAAATGGAAATTTGTATAAATATATTGACTTATGCTAGAAATTAAAAACTTAAATAAATCCTATAAAATGGGGGACTCAAGTCTTCATGTTTTAAAGGGTATAGATTTATATGCTAAAAGTGGTGAAATGGTAGCTATCATGGGTTCTTCTGGATCTGGAAAATCTACCTTATTAAATATTATCGGAATTTTAGATGAAGCGGATTCGGGTGATTATATTTTAGACGGAGTTGAAATTAAAAATCTTAATGAGAAAAAAGCAGCTAATTATAGAAATCAATTTTTAGGATTTGTATTTCAGTCCTTTAACTTAATAAACTATAAAAATGCAATGGAAAATGTTGCACTACCCTTATATTATCAAGGTTTGAAGAGAAAAGAAAGACAAGAAAAAGCAATGTTTCATTTAGAGAAAGTAGGTTTAGCGGATTGGGCTAAACATTTACCTAGTGAACTTTCAGGTGGTCAAAAACAAAGAGTTGCAATAGCTAGAGCTCTTGCTTCTGAGCCTAAATTATTATTAGCTGATGAGCCAACAGGAGCATTAGATACAACAACTTCAAGTGAAATAATGCAATTTTTACAACAATTAAATGATGAAGGAAAAACTATTTTATTAGTGACTCATGAAGAGGATATTGCACAAATGTGTAAAAGAATTGTTAGACTAAGAGATGGTGTTATAATTGAAGATACCAAAATTAAACAAGTAAGAGTATAAGATATGTTTGATTTAGACCTTTGGCGAGAAATATTTCAGAGTATAAGCAAAAATAAGCTTCGTACTCTACTGTCTGGTGGAACAGTAATTTTTGCCATAATGCTTTTTGCAATTTTATTTGGACTTGCAAATGGACTTCAAAATACCTTTAATGAAGGAATGGGTGGGGATGCTGAAAATACTATTTTCATTAATTCTGGTAGAACCGCTAAAGCAGGTAAAGGAAATCAAGTTGGAAGAAGAATACAATTTGATAATGCACTTCTTTCCACTTTAAAAGATGAGTTTAAAGAGGATATAGAATTTATAACAGCAAGAGTTAATAAAAATGTAACTGCATCTTATAAAGGAGAAAAAAACAACTACACTTTAAGAGCAGTAAATCCAGACCATCAGTTTATTGAGAAATCTGAACTAATTAGTGGGAGATTTATTAATCAAAGAGATTTACAGCAGTCCACTAAAGTAATAGTAATTGGTAGGTTAGTAAAAGAAGATCTTTTCAAAACACAAAAAGTGTTGGGCGAGTATATTGATCTTAATAATATTCAATATAAAGTTGTGGGAGTTTATCAAGATATTGGAGATGATAACGAAGAAAGAATTATTTATATGCCCTTAACAACTGCTCAAAGAATTTATGGAAATAACGACTATATTGATCAAATTAACTTAACATATAATCTAAATATGGGACTGGATAATGCAATCGCATTAGGAATCAATATTGAAAAAAGAATAAAAAAAATATTTAATATTGAACCCTCAGACCAAAGAGCTGTACGTTTAAGAAATAGAGCAACATCGGCTAATCAAATTAATCAATTTAATGCCATTTTAGCCATTTTAGTCTTAATAATTGGATTAGGAACACTAATTGCAGGTATTGTAGGTATTAGTAATATTATGATTTTTATTGTGAAAGAAAGAACGAAAGAAATTGGAATAAGAAAAGCGCTTGGAGCTCCGCCGAGCTCTATAGTATCTATAATAATAATAGAATCAGTGATGATTACTTCAATATCTGGTTATTTAGGATTAGTACTTGGAATTGGAATTTTGGAAGCTTATGGCCCATCGCTCGATAAATATTTTATTACAGACCCGAGTGTAAGTACCTTTTTGGTAGCTATGGCTACTTTAACTCTAATTACAGCTGGTTTTATCGCTGCTTGGTTGCCAGCTAAAAAAGCATCAAAAATTAAACCAATAATAGCTTTAAGAGACGAATAATATGTTTAAATTTTTATTTGATATAGATACATGGCAAGAAGTTTCTGACAGTCTAACCAAAAATAAGGTTAGAACTGTGATTACTATGATTGGTGTTTGGTGGGGTATATTACTTCTTATAGGATTACTAGGATCTGCAAGAGGAATTGAAAATAAATTTAATTCTGAATTTGGAGACTTTGCCACGAATAGTGTATTTATTTGGGCACAATCGACTAGTAGACCATTTAAAGGATTTCAAGAAGGTAGAAGACCAAGATTAAAATTTTCTCAATTAGATAATATAAGAAATAATGTACCAGGTATTGAATTAGTTGTTCCTAGAAATCAGAATCAAGCCCAAGTGGTTAGAAAATTTTTATCTGGTAATTTTGGAGTTAGTGGAGATTTTCCAATTTTAGATAAAATTCAAAAAAAGAACTTAATTAGCGGTAGATGGATTAATCAAAATGATATTGATTTAAACAAGAAAATTGTAGTTATCAATGATGATGTTTATAAGCAAATC
>Ga0209090_10000099_pt1 | contig 50519 bp, 49 predicted proteins | sample ArcticOcean_MG_C_9_FD_187432 | JGI IMG/M metagenome (GOLD analysis project Ga0209090, IMG submission 187432) | Marine microbial communities from western Arctic Ocean - ArcticOcean_MG_CB2_152 (SPAdes) (version 2) | ecosystem: Environmental > Aquatic > Marine > Oceanic | place: Arctic Ocean... | reverse complement strand
GTGGCGGCGGTAAGTTACTTTCCAGAAAGTGATCTGCGGATTGCCAGTAAGGTAAACGTCTTGTGCGCCGTAAGCTACGAGTTGCATAAGTCCTCCTCCCATTTTATAATATTAGCAAAGAAAAAAATTTTTTGAATTTAAACAAATAAAGGTCAATTATACCTAAATATATAATAATTATATTTTGAAATTCGTTTCATATAATTATTATATCATCGTAAAGTCGTATATTTATTAAGTATAAAATTATTAAGTATAAATTTATTAACTTAATTCGAGTAAGCAAGACCGCCCATGCCGCTCATGACACGAAGGACGTTGTAGTTGGTGGCGTAGACGCGGACTTTCGCAGTGGCCTCGCCGGCGACGGTGGCGTTCGAGACAACAAGCTGGAGAGTGGCGTTGTCGATGCGCGAGAAATTGCAGGTGCCCGACGGCTGGTGCTCTTCCGGGCGAAGGGCGAACGAGTAGACGTTGATGCCGGTGTCCGGCGAGCGAGTGTGCGACTGGTAAGGCTGGACGAGGTCGAAGTAGCTGCCCTCACGCTCCGAGAAGCGGTCCTGGCCGTTAAGCTGAAGTTTGGCGGTAACAACCGGATTCTCGCCCCAGCAGTGCATGTTAAGAGCACGCTCACCAAGAACGAACGAACCGGCGTCCGATACGTATACACTGCCGCCGGCGTCGGTGGCAGTGTCGGCAACGGAGGCCGACGCCTGCCAGTTCGCGAATAGATCGCTGTCGGTAGCGAGGTAACTGTCAGAAGCGAGCGACTCGTCGGTGCCGAACGCGAGCATGGTGTTCGGGAGAGCATCGAGGTCGTCGGTGTAATTGAACGGCTGGGCTCCGTAGGTAACATTAGCACCGGCGTCAGCTTTGAAATGGTCGCAGTATTGAACGTTGGTATCCGGCTGAACAACCCAAACTAACTCTTTGCACGGGTGGTTGAAGTTAAGTTTAATTTTGTTGGACGATGAACCGATCGACTCGTCGCCGGTGAACTGGAGCTGCTCAATAAGGTACTCGTGCGGGTTCTGGGCCATGCGTCTGCGCTCATCGGTATCAAGGAAAACGTAGTCGACGTAAAGCGACGCAGCAACAAGCGATTTCGTGTAAGCGTCATCGTCTTTCTTGTTGGTCTTCTCGACAGCGTAAAGACACTCCTCAATCGGGCGGAGGTCAAGGTTGATTTTGACCTCGTGGTATTGAAGGGCAATGAGTGGAAGAGCAAGACCCGGATTGCGGCAGTACCAGAACTGGAGCGGCACGTAAAGGGTGGTCTCCGGAAGCGCGTTGCGCGGAGTGCAAACGTTTCCGGCGGCGTCGCCCCCGCAAGCAGAGTCAACGCTGGCAAACTTATCGTCGGTTAAGTAGGTAAGGGCGGTGGTCTGCCCAACCATTTTATTGTAGCCCGGCTCCTGCTCTTTCGAGAGGGTGAGCTGATTCCAGATGTGCATCCAGTCGCCATACTGGCGATCGATACGCTGACCGCCGATCTCAACCTCAACCTGCGAGATAAGCTGCTCTCCAGGGTAGTCGAGCCAGCGGGCCGCGCAGGTGACGTCGCCAGTCTTCGGCTTAATCTCAGGTAAGGTTACCTGAAGGTAAGTGCGGTAAGCAAGGTCACCGTTGCGGCTGATGGTGCAGGTGACACGGCGACCGAAATCGGCCTGGCCGTTGAAAGTCTGCTCGATCGACTCCATCGCGAAATTGGTGTGGCGGCGGTAAGTTACTTTCCAGAAAGTGATCTGCGGATTGCCAGTAAGGTAAACGTCTTGTGCGCCGTAAGCTACGAGTTGCATAAGTCCTCCTCCCATTTTATAATATTAGCAAAGAAAAAAAAATTCCGAATAAATATAAATTAAACATAATAATTTATATTTATTAATAGTAATTACTAAATAATTACTATTTAATTATTACTATTGTTATAGTGTTCCATTGTAATATTTTTTTTTATAAATTCCATTAAATATTTATCATTAAAAATTTCCTTTTTATTTTCATGTTTTTTACTAAATGTATAAACATTATCTTTGTTCATTTTAATTTCCCATCCATCTTCAATCGCGTTGTTAATAAAAAGCATTTTTTGTAATTTCGTTTTATCTATAACAAGTTTTTCGGGCAAATTAATATTTATAGAGGCCATTTATTTTCATATTAGAAAACATAAATCCATTTTTTATTTAATTAAATAACAGAATACTTAATTAAATAAATATTATCTAAATTATTATAACTAATGCCAAACTTTAAACAAAAAAATACAAAAAAAATTCGTGTCGATAAAAACAAGACAATAACATTAGACTATAAACATAATAATATAATGAATGATTTTTTAAATGAAAAAACAATAGAAATTCCTAAATTGACCGAAGAAAAAGAACTTCTAAAAAATAAATTGAAAAATAAATCGAAAAATCAAGAATTATCCGTGGATGACATATTATATATTAAAGATCGAATTAAGGAAATAAATATTTTACTAAAAGACAAAAAAAAACAAGAGTTAGAGTATTTACTTCAAAATTCGAATCATATATTTGATTATTTTGAAAATAAAAAAAATATAACAGAATGCAAAAATAAAACAACTATGTTAGATAATTATTTTAAAACAGGTGATTACAATAACAAGATCGAAGAAAAAAATAAACATTATGATAATGTAAACCATTATTTTTCCAATGTAGATGAAACGGTGTTGGATATAAATAATTATATATTACAAACCGATATATGCACTAATTGTAATGAGGGCGAATTAATACCGATTAGCCAAGAAGGTCAGTTAGTTTGTAATAATTGTTCTTGCATATTACAATATATAGTAGAGAATGAGAAACCATCCTACAAAGAACCGCCTAAAGAAGTTTGTTTTTATGCATATAAAAGAATTAATCATTTTAGAGAAGTTTTGGCACAATTTCAAGCAAAAGAAACAACCCAAATACCCGAAGAGATCTTGGAAAATATTAAATTGCAAATAAAAAAAGAACGAACTACAATAGACCAGTTGACAAATAATAAGGCTAAAGAGATATTAAAAAAACTTGGATACAATAAATATTATGAACACATTCCATTTATAAAAGACAAATTGGGGATTAAACCACCCGTTATGAAACCGGAATTAGAAGAGAAGTTATGCAATTTATTTTTAGAAATTCAAGGACCCTATGCTAAGTTTTGTCCCGATAATCGAGTTAATTTTTTAAATTACTATTACACTGTTTATAAATTATGCGAATTATTAAATCAAACAGAGTTTTTATCATACTTTCCGATGTTAAAAGACAGAGAGAAACGAATAGAACAAGATTACATATGGAAACAAATATGTGGCGAATTAAAGTGGACATTTATACCAACTGTATAATAAATTTATTGATAATATAAATTAATTAATAATACAATTTACAATTACAATTGTATTATTTTAAATTATTAATTTTATATTTTAGTGAAACATAATGATTTAACGAGGGAAACCAACTAAGTTGGCACCAATACCAAATCCGGCACCAGAACGAGCACTGACGGCCATGGCTGGAACGTATGTGTCAAGAATGCTAAAAGTGGCAGCGGCAGTTAAGGCAATAATAGCAATCTCCTCTAAATTTAATTTCTTTTTAGGTATGGCGAAAGCGGCAATGGCAACCATAATACCCTCAACAAAGTATTTGATCGCTCTTTTAAGAAGTTCTACAACATTGATCTCGTTAACTAAATCAACAATATTCATTATTATATTAATAATGAAGAAAAAAATATTATTCTAAATATTATATTACTCTAAATATTATATTACTCTAAATATTATATTACTCTAAATATTATATTACTCTAAATATTATATTACTCTAAATATTATATTATTCTAAACAATTTTATTAAATTATAAATAAGTTAAAAACTTAAAGGATTATTAAATATATAAACAATAATGACAGAAAGGAATGAAAATATTGAACATAGAATGAATTCCGACGGCAGTGAAAATCCCAAATATATTGACTTGTTGGACGAGGACAAATCTATTTCCGGACAAAAATTTGCGTGCATATCATTCTTATCTCCAGAGAAAATTATAAAAAGTAAAAATTTATATGATTTCAATGAATTCGTAAAACAATGGGAGATGGCTAAAGCATTTGAAAAATACACACAATTTCTCAATTTTATTTCATTTAAACACGATGTCGATTTTGACAAATTAACAGCGGATTTAGATGAATTTATCAAAGATCAAAAAGATAATTTATTAAATACAAATATTGAGGATGATTATAAGAATTTTATAGATAAAAATGATGAAAAATTAGAAAATAATTTTAATAAAATGAACAACTTTCAGACAAGTGTTCGCGGAATTAAAATTCGAGGTGCATTTCCAAGCCAACAAGAGGCTGAGCTTAGATGTAAAATGCTACGCGAGATTGATCCAAACCACGATGTTTTTGTTGGTCCGGTTGGTATGTGGATGCCATTTCACCCGGAGGCATATAAAACAGGCAGGGTTGAATATTTAGAAGATGAGTTAAATGAATTGATGAGCGAGAAAAATAAAAACGAGGAATATGCTAAACAAGAGTTTGATAAACGTATCAAGGAATCTAAACAAAAGGCGGTCGAAGATAATATTAGTAAAGCAGAAGAAAGTGGTAATTTATTATCTCAAACTCTTGATAAGGATGGTAATTTAGTAAGTGTTAAAACAATTAACACGTTTGATAACAATTTAGATGAAAACGCCAGTGTCTCTGATATTCATAAGGAATTATTCCATGATGAAAATATTATCACCGGTAAAAATAATGGTAATGGACTCGGTGGAATCGCTAAAGATAGTGATAAAGATAAAACTTTAATTAATATTGCTGAAGAAGACCCAGAGCCAACTGTCGCAGAGCCAACTGTCGCAGAGCCAACTGTTCCTGAGCCAACTGTTCCTGAGCCAACTGTTCCTGAGCCAACTGTTCCTGAGCCAACTGTCGCAGAGCCAACTGTTGCAGATGCCGGCGTTGATAAAAATCCAAGTGTATAAAAATCGTGGTTGATTTTTAATTTTATTAAAATTGATTTTTAATTATAGAAGTAATCTATAATTAAAAACTGACTAAAATGGAAAATAAAAAGGACATTAATAAAACGAGTGCTAAATCTAAACCGATGTGTAATCATAAAGATTGTAATAAAAAAATTAAGTTGGTAGATACTACAATGGGCATGTGCAGATGCGAGCAAACATTTTGTATGAAACATCGGTTGCCCGAAATGCATGACTGTAGTTTTAATTTTACTATAGACAAAGAAACTTTCATTAAAAGTAATTTGTGCATCAGGCCAAAAGTTGAATTTTTAACTACCAATTAGAACGACTTTTTTTGACATTAATCTTTGGTCCGCGCATAGTGCTTCCCGAGGACGGATTATAGGATTCCTCTTCGTCGTCAGAGTCCAACCCTTTAGACGCTTCCCAAAATTCTTTTGAGCCCAGTTTAAAATCGTTGTGATGCTCTGCTTTATACCAAAATATTTGATCTACTAATTTATTTGATTTTGCATTATTATCAACTACTAAACATTCAAAATTTTCGGTACACTGGTCCATAACCTGAGAGAAACTTTCGTATGTTGGAAACATTCCGGCATAATTTTCCCATATTCTTTTTCTATTCGAAATATAAGGTTCGCGCAAAATAAAAACATAATCTATATTGGTTCTTAAATTGGGTGGTATACCCAAAGGATACTGCATCGTAATGATTAGCATGATTTTCCAATGACGACCATTCATAAAAAGTAGACGCATCATTTTATCTTTGGTCCAAGAAGAATCAAACAGACAATCGTCTAATATACAAAAGGTTCTTGGGTCAATGGTTGTTTTTTTATAATGTTCTAATTCTTTTTTTACTTGTTTTAAAACCGATTTTTGTCTTTTTAATATATTCTCTATGATTGCCGTATTATACTCATCGTGAATAAATAATTTAGGGACATGGCTTCCATAAAATCCATTACCTGCTTCTGTGCCCGATATAACTGTTCCAATAGGAATATCTTGATGGTGAAACAATAAATCTCTTACGAGATAACTCTTGCCCGTATCACGCCTTCCAATTAATACAATAACCGGACCTTTATTTTCATCTGGTTTAAAAGTAATCTGACTCATACTGAATTTCTTTAATTCGAGTGTCATTTATTATTAATAGGATTAAATATTTAAATAATTTTAATTCTATCGCAATTTAATAAGTTATATTTAAATTATATTTATATTCCAAAGAATTATGAACTTTAATTATAGAAAAAATGATAATTCTCTATTATTTAAAAATTTAGAAGATGTAAAATTATTAAATGTTGAAAAAATACAAAATTATATACCAGTTTACAAAAAATTTTTTGATCTTAATGAAAATAATTACGATAATATTAATTTAAATAATTATTATTCATTAAAAAACATTACAACTAAAAAAACTGATAATATTTATGACGGAATCATAGTAAATGAAAAATCAATTGAATATGAAAAATCAATTGAATATGAAAAAGAAGTTTTCTTTAAATTCTCTCCGATAATAGATCCTATTAAATTTATTACAAATAGTTACGATTTATCGCATTCAGATTTATTTAACCTCCCTCAATATAACATTGAAGAGAGTATATCTGAAAATATGTATAGTTATAACAACAGTGCATACGTTGATAGTTTTTTTTATTATCTAACAAGCCAATTATTGCATAATTATAACTTTATGCACGGAACAGATTTTTACGGTTCTTTTTTAGGAATAAAAAATGATTTTTATTTTAATATAGCAGATGATATTGAGAATTTGCACGAATCGGAAATATTTCATAAGAATAAAAATAACCTCTTCGAAATAACGAATGAATATTATTTAAATGTAAGTAATTATGATAGTAGAAATTATAAATTTCCTTTAAACATAGGTAACGATATTGACGATAAAAATATACTGAATTTATCAGATATATCGAGCATATCAGATATTGATAATTTATTTATAAGCAATGATTTATCAAAAAATATTTTTACACCAAATGTTTTATATGAAAATAATATAACGGTTTTAAACAAATCGAATAAAACAGACGAATCTGGATCATCGTGCTCGTCAAGATCATCAAACACAAATAATAGCGAGGTAGATAGTGATGGTGGTCCCGACGACGAATCCGGTTCTGATTGTGATTCTGACACGGACGAATCATCGGTTTCAAATTCTACATTATCAGAAGATGAAATATTCATCAAATTATTTAAATTTCCAATACAATTAATTGCTTTAGAAAAATGCAAGAATACATTAGATTCACTATTTAATGATGACCAAATATCCGAAGAGGAATTAGGTGCATTTGTATCACAAATAATATTAATATTGATAACATATCAAAAACTTTTTAGTTTTACCCACAATGATTTACATTCAAATAATATTATGTATGTAGAAACAGAAAAACAGTTTTTGTATTATAAATACAATTCTAAGTATTATAAAATACCAACATTTGGTAAAATATTTAAAATTATTGATTTTGGTAGGGCCATTTATAAATATAAAGGAAATCTTTTATGTAGCGATAGCTACGACTTTAAAGGAGATGCAGCAACATTATACAATTTTGAACCGTATTTTAATAATAATAAGCCGCGTCTTGAACCAAATTTGAGTTTTGATTTATGTAGATTAGGATGTTCATTATATGATTATTTCGTTGACGACTTGGATGATATAAAAAATATTACATCGCCAATTATTAAAATAATAATTGATTGGTGTTATGATGATAAAAAAAGAAATATTTTATACAAAAATAATGGTTCGGAGAGATATCCAGATTTTAAACTATATAAAATGATCGCAAGAACCGTTACTAATCATAAACCGGATATGGTAATTCAAAATGTGTTTTTTGAACAATATATTATATCAAAAAAAAAATTAAATAAAAAACATAAAATTTTTAATATAGATGACATTGAGATATCATAAATACAATAAATACAATAAATACAATAAATACAATAAATACAATAAATAATGCTCTTTACTTATTGTATTTAAAATTCGGGCTTTGTAGTAAAAGCGCCTGGTTCGATTGTTGCTATTGTTCCTGGATTTAATTGTTGAACTACATACAATCCTAAAACCGAACTCAAATAAACAATGATAGTATCTTTAACTAAATGTTTAATAGTCTTATCATTGTTTTTTAATAATGTTTTCGTTTCTATAAACTTAATTATTATATAAATTAACGAAATTATTAGACTATATGTAAAAGTATTTTCCATTTTATATTATTACAATAATTTTAGGTTTATAATTATTACGCATTATCACAATACTTCTATATCATTTAATACTAATTCATTTAATTTTAAACTATCCTTGTCATTTAAATCATTAATATCGGTTACATCCAGTGTAATAGTATCGCCTATAGTTATTAACTCTTCGTCCTCCTCGTCATCTTCATCATCGTAACTCCTTTTACTTGCCAAATCTTCTAAATATTCAATATTTTTAGGTGCATCTAAATTTTCTTCATTGCCCATAGTATCAACAGAGTTATCTACGTCAGAAAAAGTTAGTTGCTCATTAATACTTGGTATTACATTGGTTTCATATACATCGTTGCCTGTATCAGTGTCTATATTTATATCACCGACAATTTTGCGATTCATATCAGTAGTTGGTGGTGGCGGCATGCTATCCGGGGTTGGTGGTGGCACGGCTTTATCTTTATCGTCCTCGTCGTCATCGGGTGTTCTAATAATTTCCTCTTTTATTTCTACGTTCTCCTCTTCGGTCTCGTCCATATATGCTCTTAATAATATTTCAACTGGTATAGAATCCCTTATTGTTTCTAATATACACTCTTTTATAATATTTTCTAACTCTCTATTATTCTTTTGAATTGATAATGGTGTAATGTGTTTCTCAAATAAATAAATATTTGTATAGACTTTTCTTGCAGTGAAAATATAAATTTTATGAATGAAATCATCAATTGGTGGTATGTCTATATCAATTTTTTTTTGTTTTGTTCCCACGCGCACACACGATAGTGCTTTTAGTTGTATTATATGAACACAAGTAATCAATTCTTCTAAATATCCACAATTACTTATTTCTTGGATTCTTTTTTTTTCGTCTATGATCATATTTTTATTCCAATTCGGTATTCTGCCTAAAAAAGTTTGGAAGGTCATCAAATACTTCTCTTCTTCGTTATTATCGTTGCAAAGAACAATCGCTTCGTTAAATATAGATTTTAAACCGTCTAATACGCATGGTGTCAGTATATTTACTAACCGTGCGCACCATTCATTTTTTGATTCATTTAAACTCGTAATCGAATAATCGTCCATTTACATAAAAGCAATATTTTCTAAATTAATATTAGAACGAAATATTATATTTAATATAATTAATATTAATAGTTTTTCATTTCTTATCTCTCTTTTAATTTTATCAATTAGAATAAGAAGCATATATTTTTTTTTATTACACATTTTTGTTTTTTCTAAATAAGTAATTATATCTAAACCACTGTAACCTTTTTCATATAAATTATTTGCCAATATTGTTATATTCTTATTATCAGTTAAAGATGATTTATCTATAAGTTTTTTTAATTTATCGTTTTTTGTATAATTTATTTTGTTATACGATGGTTCACCTAAATTATAATTATGGAGACTTACCTGTTTATTCTTTATAAACGGTAGCGGAATATACATTTCACAAAATCTTGATAATATTGGTTTTAATAATTTATAACGGTCTTCTACTATTATAAAAAAACGTGTAGTGTGATTAAAAACTTCTATACATCTTCTTAAAGCAGATTGTGCGTCTATCGTTAATTTGTCGGCATTTAATAAAATAATAGATTTAAACATGTTCGATCTCATATACGTTTTAGCAAAAAACTTGATATCATCTCTTACAAACTTAATACCCTTACCTTGTGCACATTCAACAAACATAACGTATGATTTAATAAATTCTTTGTTATTATTATAAATTTTATTGATAAAATTATTTAGTAATGTTCTTTTACCACCGCCATTAGGTCCATGAAATAATATATTGGGTACGTTATTGTTTTTTAAGAAAAATTCTAATTTTAATTCTATATTTTTATGTAATTCAATAGTCATGATAATTTATTTAAATATATATTTAAACTCAATATTGATAAATATATATTTAAATTAAGCAACGCTTTGAAGACTTTGTGTATAAGGATTTTTTTTGAACGCAGATAATATATCTTCGTTAATACGATCGGCGCATATTGAATTATCATACTGCTGCGAACCGCCCATTTTTCCATGCGTTTCTTTTGAAGGTAAGATACGCGGTCCATTGCTTGGAATAAACATACGATTATTATTTCTATCATTGTCTGACCTTCTTACCGAAAGATTTTCGGTATTATTTAACATTTGCATATTTCCCTGATTGGTATGACTTTGATGAATTTTTTTATTGTTATTGCGCTGTTCATACGCCGAGTTGTATGTTTGATTCGCTTTATAGCTCGATGGTCCGGCGTTGCCCAAATATTCTAATGATGTCGTGTCTCTTTGAACGGTTACTGGTTGCTGTCGCGATACCATATAACCATCCGAACGTTGATTTTGAACATTTAAATATTTTCCCTCTGTTAAATTTTCGGTCATCTCTCTAATTGTGGTTTTTGTGCGATCTGCCGGATTAAACACTTTTGCGTTAGATACCGTTGTTCCAGCATTACCGTTAATGCGCAAGTTACCAATAACATTCTCTTTTCTTGAAGGTCGTAAAACATCCAATAATGGTGCAATCACCGCCGTAATCGCGCCACCAATTGGTCCAAACTCACCAGGTTGTTTTGTGGAACTTCTATTGGTTGGCAGCGGTTTGTATCCCGAAACACCGTAATTATTTGGGTTGGCGTTGAACTGGCCTTTTGCGGACGGGTTAATTATTCCAGTTGATGGCAGTTGAATCTTGGTTGATGGTCTATACTCACTTTTAGTGTAAATTGACTGTTCGCCATTAGCTCTTGATCCATAATATTCGGCACTTGTTTCATTTCTGTTGCCATCCGGCAATAACTCAATTCCACGAGCAGTGGGTGCTTTTTCAATACCGGTTGTCGTCATTAAACGATCAGGACCTACTGCGTAATATGTATCCTGACTATTTTTTTCTACCTTACCCTGTGTTAATGTGTTGCCAGATAATTTGTTTGCGAAACTTGCAGGACCCTGATGTCCATTTAATGTAAAACTTTCCTTAGGATTATTTTTAGTTCTTAAATCATCAATGGTTTTTGGACCCCAGAGCTCTCTTGCTTCCATCCCCGAGTTAAATCCGTTCCCACTCTCTTTAGAAGCGCCTTTTCCTAATCCAGGACCCACTTGCTCTTCCTGCCAAGGTTTAATATTGGCCATTCGCATACTTGGATTTACTCTTGACTGCATGAAATCGTTCATGTTCGGCATACCATGGGAATGCTGCATATTATTTTGTGGTTTAAATAAAGGTGCTTGCTCTTGTTTTTTTATTATTTGAGAACCCGCGCCCTGCATATTGTCTAATCTTGTTTCCGCAATATCAGACGACACACTGGCACCATTTGTTTTTGATCCAAAAAAAGGAGCCATATTATTGTGTTCAAAATTATTATTATCTATTTGTTCACCGGTTAAAGACATATGAACTTTTTTATTCGATCCTACACTCTCAGTGGGGTTATTTTCTAAAACTTTTTTAGTTATATTATAATCAAAATATTTATCCGTTGATTGATTTGCGTTAGGATAATTATTTACGTTATCATTTAAACTTTTATTATTTACAATAGGATAATTTATTGGTATATTTTTTTCATTATTCGTAAATTTTTCTATTGTCTCTTCATTTTCTTCATCAGCATTTTTATTGTGATTTGAAATTATATAAAAACCGCCTAATGCCATAAGTGGTATTGCTAATTGTGCCATTATATATACTTTATGATATAATATTTATCAATTAAATATTTTAATTATTATATTTACTTAATTTTTTTAAATATAATATTTAGACTTTTAATGTATAATAATCTTTTTCTAATATTCTTGTGCTTAAATTATTTTGGAATGGAACACAAGTATTTTTTTGCGGATCAAGTGGCAAGAAACTCCAATTAACTTGTTCTAAATCCCGTGTGGTCCATGCAGGGTGTGTGGTCCTTGACTGGTCAGTAAACGCTGTTTTATTAGGATAATTAATTTTATTACCAGTTATTTGCTTAGATTTGTATTCATTTAAATTAATATTATCACGATTTAAATTTCTTGTTAAACCTCTTAAATCACTTTCTAAATTAATACTATTGGTCATTAAATTTGATCCCCATTTTTCCATTCTCATGTAAGGGTCTTCCATAAAACACGGCGTTGTTCCAGTTCCGGGAACATTTAAAATGTGTCTTCCTGGTCCGGTAGATTCCTGAATATTCTTTTTTATTCTACATGGCTCATCATATAATCGTGTAAAAGACATATATATATAATAATTATTATTATTATTATTAATTATTATAATACTTATTACAAAAATAATTTGCTCATTGGTTAATTTGCTCATTTATTAAAACATTATTACTATCAGTAACGATTTTAGAAACAACTTGACCATTTTTTCTTATTATTTTAGTTATAATACCATTTTGTTTAATAGTTATATTTTCTATTAATTCGCCATTAACAATCGTACAACTTGTAGACGTAGAAGAAGACATTACATTCGAAGCTCCCAAATTAATACTAAATGAGTTGGATTGTCTGTTTACATTATGTATATTAATAAAATGCGTGTTCAAATTATTCTGGTTAGTATTTGGAGTTGCCTTAAAAACATGGTTAAAAATATCAAATGGATTATTAAAATGAATGTTATTTTTTATATTAATGTTATTATCATACATTTGTTTTTTTTCAGGATCACCTAAAATTTCATACGCTTCTGATATTTCTTTAAATTTTGATTCGGCGTTTTCTTCTTTATTTCTGTCAGGATGCCATTTTAATGCCATTTGTTTGTATTTTTTTTTTATATCGTTAATATTTGAATTTTTTGGTAATTCTAATATACCATAAAAATCTTTAGAATCCATTATCTATGATTATCTTATTTAATATATTTTAATATATTTAATATATTTAATCTAATTATTGTGTTTAATCTAATTATTGTGTTTAATCTAATTATTGTGTTTAATATTACATTTAATATTTAATTAAAAATCGGTTAATATTTTTAATTAACTAAATTGAACCAATATAGACAGAAAGTAAAATAATATAATAAAATGTCGTCAAAGGAAAATTTAGTAAAAACTTATCAAAAAAAGACTGATAAAGAACATGTATTAGATAATCCTGATACTTATACCGGTTCAATGGAATTTACTGATTACGATACCTATGTCTATGACGATAAAGAGGATAAAATAAATTTTAAAGAAATCAATATTATTCCAGGACTTTATAAATTGTTCGATGAAGGTATTGTGAATTGCCGCGATCACCATATAAGAATGTTGCAGGCGATGGATAATTGCAAACCGAATATTATGCCACTAACATATATCGATATATCTATTAGCGACGACGGCACTATTACAATGTTAAATGACGGCAATGGCATTGATATTGAAAAACACCCAGAATACAATATTTGGATTCCGGAAATGATATTTGGTCATCTAAGAACGTCGACTAATTATGATAAGAGTGAAAAAAAAATTGTAGGTGGTAAAAATGGGTTTGGTTTTAAATTGGTGTTAATATGGTCAGAATATGGTGAGATCGAGACGGTTGATCATATACGGGGACTAAAATACCATCAAATTTTTAAAAATAATTTGAATATAATAGAAAAACCAAGTATAACAAAATGTAAAAAAAAACCATACACAAAGGTTATTTTTAAACCAGACTATAAACGTCTTGGAATAGAGAAATTATCTCCCGACATGATTAACCTATTTAAACGCCGGGTCTACGATATTGCAGCCGTTACCGATAAAAAAGTAAAGGTAAAATACAACGGAGAATTAATACCAATTACTAATTTTCAACAATATGTTGATTTATATATTGGAAGCAAGGATGATACAAAACGTATATACGAAGCATCTAATGAGAGGTGGGAATACGCCGTATGTATTGCTCCAAAAGAAGAATTTACGCAAGTATCGTTTGTTAATGGCATATATACGGGCAAAGGAGGAAAACACGTTGATTATTTACTAAATCAAATTGTGAAAAAATTAACAACTTATATAAAAAAGAAGAAAAAAATCGATGTTAAGTCAAGCACCATTAAAGAACAAATCATGCTATTTCTCAGATGTGATATAGAAAACCCAGCGTTTGATAGTCAAACAAAGGATTATATGAATACACCATCGAGTAAATTTGGAACATCGTGTGATGTTAGTGAAAAATTCATAGAAAAAATAGCTAAAATGGGGATAATGGATAAAGCATGCGCGCTTACTGAAGTGAAGGAAAGCAGTGAATTAAAAAAAACCGATGGATCCAAAACAAAAAGTATTCGCGGAATCCCTAAATTAATTGATGCTAATTATGCCGGAACAGATAAAAGTGATAAATGCACTATTATATTTTGCGAGGGCGATTCGGCAAAAGCAGGTATTGTATCTGGTTTGTCGAAAGAGGACAGAAATTTATTGGGCGTTTATCCAATGAAGGGTAAATTATTTAATGTTCGCGGGGAATCTCCAAAGAGAATATTGGAAAATAAAGAAGTTACCGAAATAAAACAAATTCTTGGTATTGAAAGTGGCAAAGAGTATACGCAAGAAATTGTTAATACAAAACTAAGATATGGAAAAATTTTGTTTATGACCGATCAAGATTTAGATGGCAGTCATATTAAAGGTCTTGGAATTAATTTATTTGATTCCGAATGGAAATCACTAATTAATATTCCAGGATTTATCGGTTTCATGAACACGCCTATTTTAAAAGCCAAAAAAGGTGCAAGCGAACTTAAATTTTATAATGACGGTGAATGGAACTCTTGGTGTAGTAGCAATAGTATTAAAGGGTGGAAAATCAAATATTATAAGGGTTTGGGAACGTCAACCAGCAAAGAATTTAAAGAATATTTTCAACATAAGAAAATAGTTAATTTTGTAAATAATGATGCAGAATGTAATAATGCAATCGACATGGTATTTAATAAAACAAGGGCGAATGATAGAAAGACTTGGCTTGAAAATTATGATAGAGAATTATACCTTGATACAAATAACACCGAAGTTACATACAAAAATTTTATTAACCGCGAAATGATCCATTTCTCGAAATATGATTGTGACCGTTCTATACCAAATTTACTCGATGGTTTGAAAACGAGCCAACGTAAAATTTTATACACCGCATTCAAAAGAAATTTAACAACGGAAATTAAGGTAGCTCAGTTTAGCGGTTCTGTTTCCGAAATAAGCTGTTATCATCACGGTGAAAATAGTTTGAATGGCGCCATTGTTGGAATGGCGCAAGATTTTGTCGGTTCAAATAACATTAATTTGCTGGAACCCAAAGGTCAATTTGGAACAAGACTACAAGGAGGTAGTGATTCCGCATCCGAAAGGTATATCCACACTAATTTAAATAAGTTGACTCGTAATATTTTCACCGATAAAGATGACGGTATTTTAGAATATATTGACGATGATGGCACTTTGGTAGAGCCAAGATATTATGTTCCAATTATACCTATGATTCTTGTTAATGGTAGCAAGGGTATTGGTACAGGTTTCAGCACGGATATTATGTGTTATAATCCGTTAACAATCATTGATTATTTGGAGAATAGTCTAAATGATAATATTGAAAAACCAGATATTACACCTTATTATAAAAATTTTAAAGGAAGCATTATCAAATTAACAGAATCTAAATGGTTATTCAAAGGGTGTTATGAAAGAATCGGAAAGAAAGAAATTCGGGTTACCGAATTACCAATTGGATTATGGACGGACGATTATAAAAAATATATTGAGGAACTCATAGACGGAAACAAAACAACAACTAAAGGTAAAAAGAAAACCGTTATTGTGAAAGATTATAATGATATGAGCACAGATATCGTTGTAGACGTAACAATTATATTTTCAAGTGAAAATAAATTGGACGAATTAATTAATAAGAAAATAGACGATAATAGCAATGAATTAGAAAAACTACTGCGTCTGTATACAACTAAAACTACGACAAATATGCATTTGTTTGATGAAAATGAAAAGTTAAAAAAATTTAAAACACCAATGGAAATAATCGATCATTATATTGATATTCGACTGAATACATATGTTAAACGTAAGAAATATTTGATTAAGTTACTCGAACATGAAACAAAAATATTAATTAACAAAGTTAAATTCATTAAAGAATTATTAAATAATACACTTGATTTGCGAAACAAAAAGAAAATAGATATTTGTGAAATGCTCAAGAATAAAGACTATGATATAATCGATGATGATAGTGAATTTAAATATTTGATTAGATTGCCAATGGATAGCGTTTCTGAAGAAAATATTGAAATTCTTGAAAAGAACAAAGATATTAAAGTGAAAGAACTAAATAAACTGATAAAAACAAAAGAGAAAGATATTTGGATTTCCGAATTAACTACCTTAAAAACGGAGATGATTAAATTTTTACAAAATAAACCTAAAACCAAATGTGGTAAGAATACTAAGGTAAAAAAAAAATTAAAGATTAAAGATTAAAGATAAATGATACAATTGTGTGAATTGTGTTATTTGTTTGTATTATTAAATTAGTGATTATACAATAAATTTTTTTCTTAAAAAAAATGCTTACATTCGAGTTGTTTATTGTTATAATTAGTTAAAGTTGGTAATTCCATAGGAGAGACTAAAGAACTTGCGTCACGTTTATATTTCATGTAACTTTCTACCTCACCATAAATTTGATTAATTGCGTATTCTAATACTTTATTATTAAGATCATTAATTTGATCACTAATATTATTAGGTAAATTTTTTGAATTTTGAAGAAAAATACTTCTCATAATAATTTTTAATTCGTCAATATTTTGTTGTCCAATAGTAAACTGGTTATTTGATTTAACGTATACGCCATAGCGTAGTCCATTTTGCAATATATTAATATTTTTACTTGAAAAAAAGGATAACGATAAAGGTGTATTATTCCAACTTCCGTTTAATGCTTCTCTAAAATCAGATTTATCATCGACTGGTATATGGTCGCTCAATGTAAATACCGCAGTTGTGTTTTGATCCATAATATTTACTCGCCCATTTGTATTAGAGGAATTCATTATATAATTAATAATTATAAAAAAATATTTTATAAAAAATTATATTATTTTTTATATTATTTTTTATATTATTTTTATTATTTTTATATATATATAAAATGAAGTTTAACTTTCAAAAAATTGTAATAGTAATCGCAATTATCCTTTTAATACTCGCATTGGCATTTATTGGGACAGCAATTTCAAATGAGAAAAATACACACGATTTTCCACCCGTAATAGCAGAATGCCCAGATTATTGGACTCACGACGTTGAAAAAAATAAATGTATAAATGACCGTGAGTTAGGAGAAGATATTCCCGGGTATGGCAAATTAAAGGAGTTTTTGATTAATGATCCAAGGATTACAAGTATGTGTAATAAAAAAAATGCCATGAATGAATTTAAATTATCCTGGGACGGTATTACTAATAACCCTAAATTAGATACATGTTAATATATTTAGTATATAATAAGAAATTGAATAGTGATATAAATATATATACTGTTTTAAAATTAATAGATTAAATGGATTGTATTAATTTTAATAAAATATTAGATAGAGAAAATATAGCAGAAAATATATCTAATATTTTAAGAAATTTTGAAGAGAATAAGAAAGATTTATTAGAAAAAAGAGGTATCTATATTTATGGCGAGTCTGGTATAGGAAAAACAACATTTGTAAATAATATTTTAAAAAAAATGAACTACGATATAATATATTATGATGCTGGCGATATCAGAAATAAAAATGTAATAGAAACAATAACAAAAAATAATATTTCAGATAAAAGTGTTTTAAGTTTATTCAAAAAGAAACGACAGTCTATTGCTATAATAATGGATGAGATAGATGGGATGAATAATGGTGATAAAGGAGGTATTACTGCACTGATTAAATTAATTAGACCAAAGAAAACTAAAAAACAAAAATTAGAAAATATTACAAACGTTCCAATTATATGTATTAGCAACTATCATATTGATAAAAAAATAAAGGAGTTAATGAAAGTATGCATACCAATAGAATTAAAAAAACCAACAAATAATCAAATTAAAGGTTTAATTGAGTTAACTATACCAAACATAGAAAAAAATCTTGTTGACGATATTATACTTTATATAAATAACGATTTAAGAAAAATGAAAACTATACAGGATATAAATAATAATAATATATTAACATCTAATATTATTAATAATATTTTAGTTTCAAACAATTTTCAAGATGATACCAAAAAAATAACAAATTTAATTATTGAAAATAAATATGATATTAATGAACATTCGCTTATATTAAATGATACAGATAGAACAATCGTAGGATTATTATGGCATGAAAATATAATTGATAAATTCGATAATCATGATATTAAGGTTACTCTGCCTGTATATCATAAAATATTAGAGAATATAAGTTTCTCTGATTATATCGACAGAATAACATTTCAGAAGCAAATATGGCAATTAAATGAAATGAGTTCAATAATTAAAACTTTTAAGAGTAATTTTATATACCATTCATTTGATATAAATAACAATAATAAAATAAACAATATACGATTTACCAAAGTTTTAACTAAATATAGTACCGAATACAATAACATAATATTTATTCAAGATATATGCAATACATTGGGCTTTGACAAAAATGATACTTATAGTTATTTCATAGATTATATAATTAATTATAGTGACGAGAAAAAACAAACGCTGGAGTTAAATAATTTCACAAATTTGGAGATTACTCGAATATGTAATTATTTGCAATCTTTTATGTGATGTTTATAAGTTCAATAAATTAATTATTTTCTGTATCTGATTCAGAATCTATATCAGAATCATTATTTTGAATATTTAATTTGTTTTCTAATTCTTTTAATAAAACAATGTGTAAGCGTTTATTTTCCTTCTTTATTTTATAATATTTAATTTTATAATTACTATCCTTTATATTTCCCTGATTGGTTTCTGGTTCAATGGTTTCTGGTTCAATGGTTTCTGGTTCAATGGTTTCTGGTTCAATGGTTTCTGGTTCAATGGTTTCTGGTTCAATGGTTTCTGGTTCAATGGTTTCTGGTTCATTGGTTTCTGGTTCAATGGTTTCGGGTTCAATGGTTTCTGGTTCAATGGTTTCTGGTTCAAATTTTATAAATGATTCAAACGATTCATCCTTATTACTATTATTTTTTAAATTACGAATTTCCTCATCTTTTTCGTTATTTAAATTTGCTAACATTTTAAGTTGCTCTTGATTTTGTCTCAATAGGGAAACAATTTGATCATTATTTAATACCTGTTGCTTACCATCAGAGGTTGAAATCGTAATTTGTCCCGATCCATTTTTTACATGTTGTTCTGCGTATCTTCGTCGCTCACGCTCTATATCAAGCATCTGTTGTAAAACATCCGGTTTCATACATGGTTTTCCTGGTTCATAATTAACTAATAATTTATCTATTTTATTCATATAAAAATCCTTCATGTTTTGTTCTTTAATAAACATATCGACCTTTTTATCTGATTCTTTGCAAAAACGCTCATCATGCGAATCAACCAATAAGTGTTTTTTATCAAAAGTATTTTGATTGTGTGAAACAACTAATATTGTTTTTAACGGGTCTAATTGAACGAATGGGACTGTATAATTTTTAAGAAAATGTTTTTCTTCTGCTAACGCTGCACCATCTTCATACGAGTGGTCTTTCAGCAATTCTTTTTTAAAAGCGAATGTCCCAGCAGTAGCATGATTCGGGGAATACGGTCCGAATTGATATAGTTTTTGTATATGTTTAAAGTATATATATATCTCGCTGCTGCCTGCACATAAAGCCTTGGGGTCTTTTAATAAAGTTACAACCGCGTGGGAAACTCGCTCGGGCGGATAGTAATCATCGTCATCCATATAAACAATAATGTCTCCCTTTGATTTTTCATGCATAATATTTCGCTTTTTACCAAGAGACATTTTTTTATCATATTTATAATACTTCACACATTTCACATCTTTAATAAGGTCGCTAATTTTGTCTGTACCATCATCAATAATAATCCATTCCATTTTATCTTTTGGATAATCTTGATTTAAAAAACATTTTATCATATATTCAATAAAAGGTCTTCTATTAAATGTTGGTGTACAAACACTAACAAATGGCAGTTCTTTATTAATACTAATAATTTCTTTTAAAGTATCATTATTTTCTTCATTTGGTGCATCATTGGATTCTTTGCGATTTTTTTTCCCCATTATTTTATAAAAAGTTTTTGTATTTAAATCATTATATTTTTTATTAAACGTTTATTTATTCAATTTATATAATCTTCTTAGTATTGCTAACATATATATTATAAGGGCAGCGTTGCCATAATTTCCATCCAAATGTGTGATGGTGCTTGAAACACAGAGGGCACCAAATAAATATGTAAATAAATCAACATTACAAAAAGCTATTTCATTTAATTTATCCTGATTTAAAAATAATGGAAGTAATAAGAATGTAAATAAGAATTGTATAAACGATGTTGCCATAACACCGCCACTTAAAAAAGCTGCAGGGCCACAAAAAAATATTGCTAAGAAAAATAAATGAAATGGGTGTTCGTCATTCTTCCAAGCAGCAAAAGAAGACATTGCCAAAAATATAATAAATATTATCGGTAATAATATAGGCAACAATAAAGGTATTAAAGTAAAAATGACATTAGAAAATATAATTTGAAACATGTCAGTTGTGAAAACATTTTTATCGTCTTTATCAAAAAATCCTATTATTTTTAATAATAATTTTCTTAGATTTATCATTATTTCGGCGACAGAAATACCATACCAATTTTTAAATCCCTGTATGGAGAGGTCCATATTAGTACCTTCTATCATAGAATATGGCCATCCAGTCCTGTCTGGTGGAACACCCATTTTTTTTACAGTATTCCCTAAATCGCCTATTGAAATTTTATCTTTAGATTTACAATCATTCATACCACCCTGCTGTTTTTTTAAAAGAGGAGTTGGTTCTTCACTATCTGATACATAATATTGTTGCTGATTTGTTGGAAATAAAGTCTGTTTACTTTTATCATAAAGACTTGTATAAAATATAAAATTAGAACCTACCAGAACAAATATGATTGTTGATAAAACATTAGACACCATGCTCTCACCCCATTTACCCCAATCATTTTTCTTTTTATTGATAACATTACTACTCTCCTCTATCTCCTTTTTCTTTGTTTGAAGTGCGCCAATATTTTTATTTGCGTTACTATTCCAAACTGATGTAAGATAATTGCTCATTATATATATATATATAATTATAAAAATACATTTTTATAATTATATGAGTAATCTATCTTGAATATTTAAGATTTGCGTTTCCTGACATAAATGATAGTATATTGTATCTCTCTTCAAAAATTGTAAGATTATAATTATACTCATATAATTTCCATAAAGGTTTATGTGTTGCTATTACATTGCTATTGGAATCAAATATTTCAGTTATTTCAATATCATCACTAATAGTTGGTGCAATAACATTATATTCAAATTCAACATCTTTAAATTTACTCAAGTTTACTGCTCCTGTTGGCTGTATATCCATTGGATTTGTTTTAATTCCAAAATTATAAAAATATAGTCCTTCCGGTCCGTTTCCACATGTTCTTACATATTTTTCAACATAATTGAATACACCCTCATCCAAAGGATTTTCTCTATATTTACCATCAAAAAGTATTCCTAATGTTTTTAAAATAGTTTTTTCATTTTCTGGAACATATTTACCTGTTATTAATATACCAGATGGTGTTTTATCGCCATCAATCTCTGGAGTTATTATGTTACTATCACCATTTGTTCCTTGGGATATTTCGATGGTTTGTATATTTTGACTATTGGGATTATCTGTATTCTTAATGCTTGGACTAAATATATCAATGGGTATAAAATCATATGCCCAGTTTGTATAATTTGACCACTCATTGCGCATATAAGCATCATTTCTTTGAAAATACCACATAAAATTTGACACTAATCCATTTGTATCTATTTTTGTTCTTTGTGGTCCTATTATATTGTTTATATCATGTTGATAAACTTGTTTAATAAGATAATCGTGCGAATTTTCAGAAAAAACTTTTGCTTCTTCTTCAGTTAAAAAAGCATATGTACTTATTAAATGAATATCGTTATTCCATTCGGTTGTTTTATTAGTATAACTATCGGAGTCTAAAAGAACATTTGGAGGCGGTTGAATAAATCTATGTAATTGTTCGGTTTCTTTATTAAAATCTGGTTTATGATAATAATCATTATTATAGATTTCTGTATATTCATTATCATTAGCGATTTTATGACCAGCAATATTTCTAATAACAAATAGTTCATTTACAGGTCTTATGTCTATTTCAATATGAAATTCATTATATTGAAGTGCAGTAAGTGGGAAAGCCATTTTTGATGAAAGTGTGAACCATATATTCAGCGGTATATAAAGTTTTTTCCCTCTAATCGATGGTTCCGGAGTATCTGGTGGTATACAATAATAAGCATTTGGATACTGATTCATATTATTTGATTTTTCGCTATTGGCTGGATCATTAAATTCTGCTGTGTTACCTGTCATATTATAATATAATTTTTTTTTAGCATCATCAAAATCTCTTTCAACCATATTAGTAAGATATTGACCGGTATATTCCTGTATAACTTGTCCACCAACTGTAAATCTAACACGTTCTATCATTTGTGTTCCTAAGTTTTTTATCCATTTAAATTCATACGGTCTCCATAAACTGGCTGTGTCGCTGCTGTTGCGCGATGAAGGAGGAATAATAGTACTCCAAATATCCGGTAATTGAACTACAAGATATGTATCCATTAATAAATCTGCATATCGCGGGACTTTAAAATCAAAATGTGAACTTGTTGTCATATTTAATGTTTTAGACCCTTCATAATCAAGTCTAAATTTCTGTAATCCAAAATTTGTATGTTTAGCATAAGTAGTTTTAAACATTGTCTTCGTGGGATTACCATTAATCATAATATTTTGATTTCCGTAAGAAACTAAATTCAATAGACCACCTGGCATAATATATATAATGAATATTATATTTAACTTTATAATAAATAATTATTTATAATAATTATTATAATTATAATAATTATTATAAATAGTTATTATAATAGAATGGAGAATAAAATAAAAGGTAAAACAATAGACATGGTTAAATATATTAAAGAACATGCCAAGTCAATGTCGTTCATTAGTATTAGCTTAACAATATGTGTTATGACAACAATTTTAATAATATTATGGATCCAATCTAAATTAACACTAAAAAGTAAAAATTGTAGTAAATTAAATAAAAACTATATTAATTCACCATTTATTTCGGATATAAATGTAAGTAACTCCGATTATAGGCATGATTTAAGGGATTATTATATAAAAACTGCGTTTAACTGTTGTGCAACAGGAAGCGTTAAAAATGATTTTGTGGATATATGTGCTCTTGAAACATGTATTAAACAAGGTGTTAGATGTTTAGATTTTGAAATATATTCTATGAATGACAATCCTGTAATAGCAGTTTCGTCTGAAAATAAATATTATATTAAAGAAAGTTATAATAAAATAGACTTTTCGGTTGCATTAACTGCGATTTCAAAAGCATTTTCAGGGAGTTATGCACCGAATCCGAACGATCCAATGATACTTCATTTTAGAATAATGACCAATAATTTAAAAATACTTGATAAAATGGCAAATAGTTTAAATGAAAAATTGGGAAGGAATATTTTAGGTAAAAAATATAGTTATGAGTATAATAAACAAAATATGGGTAAAGTCCCATTAAAAGATTTATTAAATAAAGTTGTTATAATTGTAGATAAATCGCACGCGAACCCAATTAAAACTAAATTAGACGAGTATGTAAATTTAACAAGCAATTCAATGTTTATGCGAAATATACCGTTTCATAATGTTAAATATTCGCACGATTTACAAGAATTAATAAATTATAATAAAAAAAATATGACAATGTGCTATCCCGATTTAAAAATAAATATGAAAAATCCATCTCCACAATTAATTAAAGCAGCCGGATGTCAATTTATTGCTATGACATTTCAAAATATTAATGATAATTTAATTTATTATAATAAAATGTTTAATGATCAAGGTTCTGCTTTTATATTAAAACCTGAACATCTAAGACACATACCAGTATTAATCAAAAAACCTCCTCCTCCTAAAAAAGAATTATCGTATGAAACAAGAGTAATTAAAGAAGATTATTTCCAACTTGAAATGTAAATATATTATAAAAATTGTAATATATTATAAAAATTGTAATATATTATAAAAAATTGTAATATATTATAAAAAATTGTAATATTATATATAATATATATCATATTATATAATGAGTGAAATTGAAAATGTGGAAAAATTAACACCAATCGAAAGTAAACAATTACATAAAGGGATTGAAAAGGCAGAACAAAATATGACAAAAAAAATAATCGAAAAGAGGGAGGTCACTGATATAATGAAAATAGTAGAAAATTTTATAAGAGATAAACAGTTAATTTGTTATGGAGGAACTGCTATAAATAATATATTGCCAAAAAAATTACAATTCTATACAAATGATTTTTATATTCCTGATTATGATTTTTTTTCAACAAAACCAATACAAGATACAAGAACATTAGCAAATAAATTTTATAAATCTGGGTTTAGCGATGTTCAGGCGACAGCAGGCGTACATAAAGGAACGTTCAAAATATTTGTAAATTTTGTTCCTGTAGCAGATATAACTTATTTACATAAAGATATTTTCGATAATCTAAAAAAACATACAAAGGTTTTAAATAAAATACATTATGCTCCTCCGAATTATTTAAGAATGTCTATGTATTCGGAATTATCACAACCAGAAAATGATGTAAGCAGATGGGAAAAAGTGTTAGGAAGATTAAATTTATTAAATAAACAATACCCAATTTTAAAGAAAGATTGTAACTTAATTGACTTTCAAACTAATTTTGAAGATGATAAAAAAAATCTATTCAATATAATTAAAAATTTATTAATAGACGAAGACGTAGTATTTTTTGGAGGTTATGCGTTTAATTTATTAAGTGCAAACATGCCTAAAACAAAAAGACAATTCATGAAAAATCCTTATTTTGATGTTCTAAGCGAAAATCCAAAAACATGCGTAAATAAAATTAAGGATAAATTAAAAAGTTTTGGAGAAAAAAATGTTGTTATTATTAAAATAAAAGGGATTGATGATATATTACCAAATCATTATGAGATAAGTGTAAATAATATAACGATGTGTTATATATATAAACCAATAAATTGTTATAGTTATAATACTATCAAATTGAATAATAAAGTCATTAAAATCGCGACAGTAGATACTATTTTAAGTTTTTATTTACTTTTTTCATATATGAATAAACCATATTATAATGAAGATAGGCTTTTATGTATGGCTCATTATTTATTTAAATTGCAAATGAAAAATAAATCCACGCAACGCGGATTATTAAAACGATTTGTTACTAATTGTTATGGTAAACAGAATACCATTCATGATATTCGTGAATTTAAAAGTAAAAATTACGATAAACTAAAACAAGATAAAAATAATCAGGAGTTTTTATATAATTATTTTAAGTATTATCCGGGTAGAAATAAGAATATAAAAAAACCAAAAAAACCAAAAAAAACCAAAAAAAACCAAAAAAAACCAAAAAATAAGTTAAAAAAACAGAACCAAACAAAACAGAACCAAACAAAAAAATTAATGATTAAAATAAGATAATATTTTCATATATTAATAGTATGATATCTAAAAATATTATAAATTTAGCAGCTGCAATTTTGTTATTAATATTATTATGGAATAACATATCAAGATGGTTATTGATACTTAACAAACAAAAGAGAGAAGGTTATGAATCGTATAACAAGTGTATTAAACAAGGATACCCAAACAAATTTTGCTTAAACGTTCCTGTCGAAGCGTGTATCGATAATTGTAATTTTAAAAAATGGAAACCGAAATATTAATTTACTAATTTAAACATAATATCTTTATATGTTTCACTAAAAATATGTTTTAATCCACAACAAATTGTTGTTCGCGTTACAAAATCAGGTATATATTTTGTTATAATAATTAAAATTTCAATGAACCAAATAATAAAAAAACAGCATAGTTCTCTCCCTCTTATAAATAAATATCTCTTATTATTCCATTCTCTAACATACGAACACATATTTGATTTCCCACAAGTAAAGAATTCGTCTGCGTCTGCAACGCCCGATATTATTCTTGAATTGGCATTTACCTCATTTGAATTAAAAAAAATACGAGATATATTTTTAAATGTAATTAACATTATGTGCAATGAAGGTCTTTGGTTGTCTCTAAAAATGTATGGTGTCAACCCATCAATGTATTTATTTTTATATTTAAATTCATTATTTGAAATAAAAGGGATATGGCTACTTTTAATGAGACATTCAATTAAATGATCCCTATTTTTAAAGTTATGTACTATTTTTTTTTCTACCTTTTTCATATCATAATAAGATATGTATAATCTGTCTTTTAACATGTTTAAATTATCGTCTTCAAAAAGTAAATAAACCAGTTCTCTTAGTATTTCTTCATTTTCGCTAAAATTATATTTTTCTTTAAAACATGTTATTCCTTTTTTAAATATATTATTAATATCTATATCAAGTTCTTTTTCAATATTTACTATATATAATAAAGCCAATAAAGAACCTATGCTACATCCAGAGACACGAACAACTTTCGTTTTCTTTTGTTTTTGTAATTCATTTAAATACATAGAAAATCCATAGCCGATAAATCCATTAAACACTCCACCATCGAATATAAGATCTATTTCCTTTGGTATTTTTTTTGAATCTACGTTCTTTACTAATGTATTAACATATAAATTTAATAGTTTATTGTTATCATCCATATAACAATAAATTATTTTTACATATAACTTATAACTTATAACACTACATAAAAATAATATTATATATATTAGTTAATATGGGTGAAGACATTGAACCTAAACGACCATCATGGGATGAATATTTCAAAGATATCGTTACTCTGACAGCAAGTCGTTCGCCTTGTAAGCGATTAAAAGTAGGCTGTTTGCTTGTAAAAGATAATAGAATTATATCTCAGGGTTATAATGGTTATTTGCCTGGTGCTGAACATAAACAGGTTATGCGCGACAATCATGAAATAGCAACTATTCACGCAGAACAAAATTCCATTGCGGATTGTGCCAAAAGAGGGGTTAGTTGTAAAGATAGTGTTGCTTACATAACTCATTATCCATGTATCAATTGCATTAAAGTATTATGTGCTTCTGGTATAAAAGAAGTTCGCTACATTAACGATTATAAAAATGACGAAATTGTAAATTATTTTGCTGATCAAGCCAAAGTTACTATGACAAAGTTAAATATTGAAGAGTAGAATATTCGAATGTGTTATGTTTTTAGATGCTAAAATAATCAATTGAATAATTTATTATATAATAGATAATGGAAAATAAGACACTATTTACAATAAATCCAGTTAAATTTAAATTCCCGTCCTTGTGATAAAAGGCAGGAAATAATTTTAAAAATAGTTTTTTCACTACCGGTAATTGAAATATAAAATATAATACCGACATTAAAATTGGCGTTTGTAGTTTATTATAAAAATCGTCTGCTTTATTATTATTTTCTTGTTTTTTCATATAATTGTTTATAATATCGTGTTCACTTCTATATTCGTCAATATAATCATCATTATCTCCTGGAATAAAATTTTGTTTTATTTCATCATCTTGTGTTATATGACTTTGTGTTTGTGGTATATCCCTCGAAGGTAAAGTCAAAGAACCACTTGAAACAGCACTTTGGATACTTGTAACAAAATCATTTATATTATTGTTGTTGTTGTTGTTGTTGTTGTCGTTATTATTACCGTTATTATTTAGTCCCTGCTGACCAGTTGATTGTGCGATATTTTGTTTTAAATCATTTTCGCGCTGTTGTTGTATATTATTTATAGAACCTTCTACCACTGTATTTTTTTCACTTGTTTGTAGAGTAATATTATTTTGATCTGTTTGATTTGAAACAGGCAAGTCATCTAAATTAGAAGTCATATAATATATATTAAATTAAAATATATATTAAATAAATTACGCAAATCTTACCTGCTTCTTATTTTTTCCATTACACTTTATGGGATGTTCTTTAAATTTATAACATTTATTATCATATTTATAAACATTCTCATTTATTTCTTTAAAAGACGGTGCGTGAAACACTAAACAATTTCGCGATTCACATGATTTTCTAAATAAACTGGCTAAACCAATTCCTAAAATTATAGATAATATCATTTTTCCTATATCTGTTTTCATTGATTTAATAACATTGTCAATAACCATTATATATTATGTTTTTATTTTTTTAACTTTGTATTGGTATCTCTTTAAAATTGCTATTCGAGCAACTTACTTCTGATGCCTCAAACCCAAAACACGTATCTGCCTTATCCTTATATTCAATATTATTAACATTGTCGGGTGTAGGATAAACATATATAATATTAGGACTCGGGTTTAATAAATATACATACAATATGCCCAACGAGAGACTAATAATGAATATTGGCAAGGAAATATATTTAAATAACATTATATAATCTATGTTCATTTTTTATTTGTATAATATCAAACATTCTGTAAAAATAGTTTGTCTAATGTATACGGGGTTTTAATAATAATATTATTATCCTTTTCATCTTTGACAATATTATAATAACTATACCTAAGTTCTCTAATTTTATTATTTAATGGTATTATATCTATTTTATAAATATTAATTATATCTTCTATCAATTGTGTATTTTTTGTTTCAATATAATTTTTTTCTAAATCTTTTATTTGTATTATTTTTTCATGCAATAAGATAATTGTTTCTTTTAATAAAGTATTTGTTTCTATATTATCTACAATTTCTATATAATCTTTTTTTGTAGCAATTAATCCTTTTGAAAATAAGTTGAAATCTTCTTTTTGTATCGAAAATTCTTTTATTGCCTCGCTTTCCTCTATATAATTAAATAAAAAATCTAATTTTGTTTTTATTATATCTGTTTTTAATACGTTTATTTGTTCTTCGACTTCTGCTTTTTCATTTCGTATATTATAATATGTTTTTTTGTCAATACTTATATTTAAATCGCATTTACTACTTGCCCCACATAAAGCAGACAATTTATTTTTTTTTATTTCAAATAATGTTCCACCTGGTCTATTACAATTAACACATTTAAATTGTATATTTCGGAATTCCTTTTGTTTATCTTTTTTTGTTAAAGTATTTTTATTTTTTACTTTTTGTTTTATTTTTGAGATTTTTTCATTGTATTTTGCTTTTAATTTATAAAAGTCGTTTATTTCTTTTTCCATATTTACTTGAGACGACGACAATGATGATACCGACGTTGATACCGATGATGTTGATGGCGACTGTGTAGATATTATTGATGAAACTAATTCTGAATTACTTAAACTCATATATAATTATAAATTATAATTTATAAATTATAATTTATGCATATCTTTTAAGCATTTCTAATTCTGGATTATTATCCAATACAGGTAAATCAGATATCAAACTTAGATTATTTTTTTCTCTTATTGCTGTTAGATGTTGTAATTTAGATACTATATATTCTTGTTTTTTTCGATTTTTTATTTCTATATCTCGTTTTGTTAATCGTCCTTTATATCTATAAAAAAGTATTGACGATATAGCTCCTATTAATGATAATGTCATGACTATATTAAAAATTAAACTCGAGTGTTTTTCTTTTAATTTACGACTTTCTTTAAGAGAACAATTAATAAAATATTTCATACCCGGTTCACATAAAATAGGTGTTTCTTCATTCATTAATTATTAATGTCATATTTTTAAAATATATTATACATATTATTTATATATGAGCGATAAAACACCCAATCCGTCGGCAGCAATGTTATGGTTTTTTATATTGACAACATTATATTTTCCACTTAAATATTATCTAAAATCAAGCGAAAAAGTAATCTCGATTGGTTACATATTATTCATAATAATAATAGAGTATGTAATTAATTTAGATCTAACAGGAAAAATTTGTGGGAGCGACCAAGTATTAACGGCGATATTTGTTACCGCAATACCATGGATATTAATTTTTGGCGTATTTAATTTAATGATCATGTTATTCCCAGGTTGGTTGGCACCCTTTTCAAATACATTTGGTTATGGTTTTGTTAAAATATTAGGTTTATCTAAAGTAATACACGAAATATTTAAATCAAAGGCTATGACAAATCTTAAGTTTTTAAGTAATAGTGACAAAAATATTCAACAATCTTTAGCACAAATATATGGTAATGAATCATTGTTAATTAATCAAATAACGCCTTCCAATTTTTCTAAATTCTGGGATACCTCAAGTATTTTATTTAAATCGGGCGTTAAGGGCGATCCTACATTAAAAGGTAAATTAGAAAACTTTGTAAGAATTAAATATTTTGTTTCTGAATATATTTGGTATTTATTAATTGGTAGTCTTATTACATCAGCCAGTTATAATTATATTCTAAATGCAGCTTGTAAAAAACCAATTAGTGTCATGAACAATAATGATGATAGAATAAAAGAAATAGAAGAAAATAAATTAAATAAAGAACCTGAAACTGTTTATAAAATAACCGATTAAAGTTATTCGACCATTTTAGGGTAAGTTAAATAATATAAAACACCAAAATATGAAACTATCGCTAAACATATTGCTACTAACCAAACAGGAATTACTGTCTTTTTTTTATATCCAATCCCGAAATCCCGCAAACTTCCATCTTCGTTGTATATGAATGCAGGTTTTAACATTATAACAATTGTATAAAGCAACGCATATATTATTATTGCGATAGTTGTAATATTACGTCTAATATAGTTTCTATTCATCATTATATTATAATATTAAAGAAGTTTTTTATTATTTACTATTTAAATTTTTATTATTTATAATATAAATTATATTATAAATAACCGTTTTTTATACGATACATGTAGAGGCAACATAAAAATATGCTGATTTATTAATTTTTAAAAAGAATTAAAAGAATTCGTCTCCGTCCATATCTCCAAAATCATCATCATCGCCTAAATGTTTCATTGAATATTCTTCACTTTCTATTTGCTCTGTTATCAATTGTTGGTTTAGTATATCCATCGCGATTACATCCCGGTTTGGATCATTTGCTATACTTCCTAATTTGGCGTCCATTATCATTTGCTTTTCCATCTCGCCTCTCTCTTCGTCGTATGTGTCTCCTTGATATGTGTGCACTCCTTTTTGCAGTCCTTTGCTCCATTTACCTAATTTATTATTTTTAAACATATTTTCTATTTCGCGTTCTTCGGTAGTCATATTTTTAAGTGTCTCAACTATATTATCCTTCTCTTTCTCTTTCTCTCTGTGTATTTTATTCATGAGCATATCATAACTCAAATTAATATCTTGTTTATCCGAACAAACCCTTTCTATAATAACACGCAATAAATTACCTGCGTTTTTATTTAAAGAACTCTTCTCCGCAGTAATAATATAACTCAACTCATCGGCTTCGTTATCTTCGTCGCTTGAATATTCCGATTTATTTAAAAAATCATCTTCGTCTTCTTCTAAGACATTTATAAATTTAACTATTATAGAATAAAAATAAAATGTGAATAATTGTTCGCAAATATCGTTAGTAAATATAGAATAAAACTTCGTATCATTATCATACATAGAAGAGTTAAAGTATGTGTTCATCGCTAATTCATAAATAAAATTAATATCAGGCATTACCTTATTCAGCAATAATTCTATAACATCGTCGTCGTAAAATTGATAAAAACTCTTGTAATAATCCGATAAATATTTTTTGATATCATTATTATGATTTAACGACAACTTCCAGTGTTTTGGGACGGTCATTTCCGAATAGTCTATTTTATTTAAAATCATGTTGGGAAATGTAATACAAATATCTCTAAAGACATTTTTAATAAATTCTATAGAACTGAAAGTGGCATTATCATTATTTCGAATATTATTTTCTAAATTATCATCAGGTACATTAACATTAAATTTCATAATATTTTTTATACAATCGATAACCTTGCCATTCTTTTTTTTATCGGTGTTCTCTTTTAAAAATTGTATTATTTGATTTCTCATTTTAATATTTTCTTCTTGTTTAAGATATTTCTTCATTTCTATCATTTCTTCAGTATCCTCTGTTAAATTTCTGGAACCATCGACAGCGTCAATCATAGAAAACATTTTTTCAATAAACTCATCCGGTAGTATTGACGTATCTTGTTCTTGGTTCATTATGTTTTGTAATATCATTCGGTATGATTGAACATTATTTATTGTAGCATTACGAATATCACTTTTAATTATATTTTCCTTATTAACTATATTCATTAATTGGAGAAGACTATCGCCAGAATAATTTATACCATTTTCTTTTAAAATTTTAATATTTTCTTCGATCGTATTATTATTATTATAATCATCGGGTTTTTGCAAACAGATTGATGAGAGAGTAGGATTAATTGGTAAATCTGAATTAAAATTACAGTATGTGATAAATGCTTGGTATATAGTCTCTTCCGAATACTCGTGTTCAATAGTTGTTTTTTTACTCTTTGTATTTTCAGGCGAAAATACAATAGGTGCTCTGGATAATTTACCTACATCATCTAATATATCTTGCATTGAAGCATTATTATTATTGTAATTAATTATTTCAGGTTTAATATTAATAAAATATTCTAAAGAATTTAAATTATTTTCGTTACAACAAGCGTTTTCTAAGAATGGTTGCTGTGAATTACTTGATAATATGGTGGTTTTTTGGGATATAATATTTTGTATAACTTCCTGTATTTTAGCGGTATATAAAATTATTTTACCGCGGATTATTTGTATCTTTTCATATTGATTCATCGAACCTTTTTTCATGTCATTCTTTAATTCTGAAATAAAATCACTTGTAATATTATTCACATTATTTAATTTAACCGGTGTCAATAAAGGTAAAAAATTATTCCAACTAATTAAATTTAAATTTTCAATTACATCATCAACACCATCAACACCATCAACACCATCAACACCATCACCCTTTGTTTTAATATTTTCTAATTTATCGCTAATTAATTTTTTAACATCGGAACTGGCCAAAATGTATTTCTTTATAATATTAACCATCTCCGTAATTATTTTTTTATCATTCATACTTTTAATTGAATCCCACGGTTCTATAGAACTCTTGATATTACTTATGACACACGCTATAAATTTAATACCAGATACGCTACCCTCATTACTATCTAATGGGTAACCTTTGAAAGATGTTTTACAACCAGGGAATTGTTTTTTTGTTTTAATATCGGGTATACTCGTTTGTATTACTATTAGTAAATAGCATAATGTTAAAATAATACTTTGTTTCTTTTTAAATTTATCATAAGTAGCAAACTTCTTGCCATCCTTTTTATCTTGCTTATTAATCTTTGCCTCATATGATTTTTTGCTCGGAAGAATCTTAGGATTTTGTGAGTGTAAAATTACATTATTTATTATAAATTCCATATTATCGTTGCTAATAATAACTCCGGTGAATTTCATAAATGCGTTAATCACAACAATACTAATATCGGCAACAGGATTATCATAATTTTTATTGGATTTTTTATCGTTGGAATCCGAAATAATATCATTAATATCATTATCTAAAACATCACTTGTTTTCATCTTAAATCCTTGCTCATTATAGTCTTCTTGGTTGGAGAAATCGATCGGGACAATATTATAACCACTATATTCGTCTATCCAAAAAGACTCGTCGTCGCTTATTGTACCTTGTTCTGTGCATATTTTAGCAATAGTATCAAGATAATGTTTTGTATTACCGGTAAGAAACGCATCAGATAATTTCTTTATAAACACTGGTAATAGTTTAACGCCGGTTGTTATACAATACAACCACATTTCATCCTCCTTATCGCTATTTTCGTGCTCTCGGGTATATATCCGAATAAACTTATTTATATCATTGTATTTTTTAACAATATCATTCTGACCCAATATTATACTTGCTATATTGTCATAAGGCGAAACAACAACATCATTAATTTCCAATGTTCCTGCAATTAAATTTTGTTGCTTATTGTATTTTAAATCCGCATTATTGACGATTACTCTATTAATCTTTATATTTTGTAATGCTTTTTCATATGACTTTTTAATGTTGCTTACTGTTTGCTCTTTACTTAGCGTAAGTGTTGTATCAAATTCATCTACAATTGTTTTATATTTATTTATTTCTAATGCGTTGTCTTTATTCTTAATATTTTCGCAATCATTTTGATTTGTAATGCACTTTAGTTTAAAATTACAAAATAGCTTTGTATCATCGGTAAACAATGTTTCGTCTATATTTTTATCTTGAATCCAAGTTTTATCTTGCCTTTTATAATATAACATCTTATCGTCGTAGTCAAGAATTGCGTATTCGCCCTCTTCAACCAACCGTTTCTTTTTTATAATCGCCGTTGCTTCTCGCAAAGCTTTCATCTCGGTTAATCCATTTATTTTCTCTAATTGTTTTGATAAATAACCGATTTTAATTTCGTCGCCTTCAAATGTATTAATTTCGTTTTCATGCTCCTTTAACAAGTCGTATAATGTTTTATCATACTGACGGTCATAATAAACATCTACTCCATTATCTTCCTCCATTTCATCAACCGCAATATATTTTTTTGCTATTACATATTTATTACAATCATCGTTATTTTCCGGATTACCAAGTGTTTTATTTTCGTTTTCTAATAATGTTTTTTTATCATCAATTAAGGTTGTAATATCTTGAACATTATTGGTTATTTTTAATTTAATTGTTAAAATACTGATGGCAATATTATACAGGTTACAATTATCAATCTTAAACATGCGGGCCATTATTTCTTCGTTAGTTATGCTATTATCATATGGAATTTTATAACTTTCGACAACATCTTTGAATACTTTTTCATTACTTTTAAGCAAAGTATGTAAATTCAATTCATAATCTTCCGATTTGACATACATATTACTTAAATTTCGTATATTTTGGACATAAATCTTTTTATACTCGCTAATCTTCTCTCTAATAAAATTAACAAATTCGTTATACTGCATGTAAGAAATGTCGCTCGAATATATCGTGAAAGGTTCTAAGTATCGTATAATATCGTAAACTGTTAATTTTTCAGTGATATCTTTTTTTATCAAATTGAATAATACTCTTGTTTTAGGTATAATAGTGTTTAAAAATTTTTCGTATAATTCATTTTTATCACTATATTTAGTAATTATCTCAGGATCTATTGTATATTCGGTAATATTATTAAGATAAGTATCCTTGTCGTGTTCCAATGGTTTATCAATATCTGTTACAATATGCGAGTTTATGTTAGACCTTTTATTTAATATTTTCCACAATGAAATAAAATTATTATTTAAATCTGCCTTCGTTAAAATGTTTGTTGTTGGCAAATTAATGTAAGAAAAATTCAAAACTTTTATTGGAAGGGTGATGAATGATTTAATGTCCAATACATCATTTTTTATATTATTCATGAAGACTTCGTTTTTAAAAGTTTTTAAATATTGTAAACCTGTGCTATAATTTTGCGAAACAAATTTGTTTTTAGTTATTATTTCGTTTTGAACTACACTACTGTTAAAATCTTCAAAATTATTTATAATTGCATTTATATCGGTTTTTATTTCTTTGCTAATAATAACATCGTCTTTAATATTTGAATAACCAAACGATTTATAGTAATCGGTTATGGAATCCAAGTATATTTTATATTTATTGGGAGCGTCTTGTGATTTTTTTTCCGCAAATTTATTATTTATTTCATCTATATCTAATAAGCTATTGCCTAATGTTTTTTGAATAATATATTTAGAATTATCATCATTGTCAACGTCATACACTTTCTTTTTATTCTTAGTAACCGGCATTATCCAATATAATTTTTTATCGAGCTCCTGTAAAGATTTCACTAAAGGTTTGTATTCGGCACCCTTTTTTATAAAAGAAATTATATTATCATTTTCATCAAACGTTGAGAATTCTTTGCGCAATTGAACATACCTATCAATAATCAAATGAATATTATTGACAACCTCTTCTGTTCTATTAGTATTTGAAATATTAGAGAGAAACTCGTTTAACATATCATTTGTCTGTTTATCGATATTATATAATTTTTTTGACTCTGGTATATTAATTATTTGCACGATTTCTTCCAAATCTTCACCGAATGATATTTGGTCTGCTTCAAAAATTTGTTTGTTAATGTCCTCTATTTTATTTAATTTTTCTTCTATCTCCACATCTTTTATTGCGTCGTCAGTATAAATATCATCTTGTGCTTCTGGTGCTTCTTGTCCTTCTTGTCCTTCTTGTCCTTCGTTACTCTCATCTTTACCGGTTAATTCATTTGTCGAATCCTGTGTTGAATCTTCGTCGCCTTCTGATATATCCTGCGGGGTTAATTTCTTACTTGTTATTGGTGTATCGCGAGTTATTATTTTTTCAATTGGTAAATCAACCGGTATTCCTTTGTAACCAAAATCTATATACATTACTTCCTCGTTGGTCGATTTAATTTCTATTTGGTCTTCATCTAAATTTGTTATTTGTGCGGTAATAATCATCGGAACATTCGTGTTAAAATGTATATCTATCCATGTACCAACCGTTAATCCGTTTTGCTTTGCGTAGCCTTTATCTTTTTCACGATGTAAAATATTTATAACCGATATGTTTTCATTTATTAAACCACCTTCTTCATTAATTAATAATGTTTGCTCGTCATTTTCTTCCGAAATTAAGACAACTTTTTTTATATCAATATATTTAACAAAAAACTTAATATTATGGAATAACATATCGCCTAATGCTTCAATTTCAATAATGTCTCCCAATTTTATATTCACATTGTTTTCTGATGTTTCATCCATTATCTTATATTTATAGTAGAAATTTATATCAATAATATTAAATATATTTAATTGTTAAATATATTTAATGTTGAATTTTTTTATTGTTGAATTTTTTATTGTTAAACATCTTTCTAATTAACACCAGAAAGTTTTAATATTTCATAATAAATGTATAAGCCATAAAAATTTTTAGATACTATATCTAATACATTATAGCTTACATTCTTTAAATTTGCCGAAAATGTTGCTGCTACACCATAAAGCCCCCAAACGATAGTTAAAAATAAGAATAGTTTCTCTCCCTGCAAAGTTTTATTGGCATAATTTTTATAAATAACTTCAAACGATTTTATAAAAAAGATAAATCCAATAGGTATTGATATATAGTTTGAAATTACATTTGTTTCACCTAAGTATCCAAATAATAACATCAGTAAATTATATCCAAATATTAAGAAAATATTTTCTTTGTTATCTGTCAAAAAATTCTTGGTAGTCAATGGTTTTTTATCTAAATCGTCATCGTCTTTGGTTTCTTTGGTTTCTTTGGTTTCTTTATATTTCATAAACATTATTGTGGAGAGAAGCATCATTGGTGTCGTTATAACCCAATCTATATATCTTCTTGACGCCATTTTATTAACATTTAAAACAGAACTGGCAATCCAAACATAGAATACCATTTCAACAAACTGCACGATTGTTTCTAATCCCAGTATGTCGCCCAATATTTTATCGTTTTCTGGAAGTTTAATAAAAAACGCATGTATTGGTATGAAACTTGTAATTAATTGCATAATTAATGAAAACCAAATGGTCTTTTCAACTAATTTTTTAGTAAAAATCATTTATACTAAATATTTATATTAAATAATTTTAATTCTTAAAATTGGAAGCAATTCCTTCATATATGATAATACTTTCACTACAGACATCACTTATCAATTGTATCACATCTAATTTATTTTTATTACTCGAAAAAGCAACTTTTATAATACTATCAGTATCATGCGGATGATGTTTATTAAAACTGCAAAATGTTAATATACCATTCGGATTTTTGCTGGGATGTTTATAATATTTATTGTATAACATAAATTCGATTACTTTGCCCAACGAGTAATCTTCATTTTCAAGAGTGATATCAAAACAATTATTAATATTATTATTGGATTCATTTATTAAATTCTCGTTACTCTGTAAATCATCATTTAGTTTCTGTATTTTATTTATCATTATTTCACAACTTTTAAAAACAATAGTTAAATTGTCATACTGTCCAACCGTCTCTATTTTAAAATTAAATGAATCTTTAATTACGATTCTTTTGGCATCCAAATTATACCAATCTTTTTTCAAATTTTCTATTTCCTGTTTATCCATTTCTTTATCCAAATCCTTTACTTTAATATTCCATTCGTCATTAATTTTTATCTCGTCTGGAGTATTTGCATAACAGCACGTCGAAGCAACATTAAAAGCACTATCTTCTTTAGAAATACCTATATCCAGTTTGCAAATAATATTAATACTTTCACCTGGTATTTCATCTGAGATTTTTGGTCGCAAATTAATAACATCGATATATGAATCGGTAATATTATTTGGTGGAAATATTATTTTACTTTCACTTTTATTCATATAAGTGTTTGTTTTAATATTTTTAATCTTAAAATCTTCAGTGGTAACATATAACATTCTGTCTGTATCGTTCACAACATTAACTTCTACAATATAATCTTCCATTGGAAATTTTAAATCATTAATATGAATTGGAATACAACTAAACCGCTGTTTTATTAGTTCATTATTCATGCGCGATGTATTAGTTATAATTTCAAGATTATTTTTTTCATATGGAGTTGTTCTAAATACGACGATTGGTATTTCGGATAATATTACGCGTCTAATAGAATTAGCAATACTAACATTTACATCAGAAATTTTAAAATTTAATTCATCTTCGTCCTGTTCAATAATAGATACAATTGGGTTTGTCATTTTATTATATATCTATAATGATAAATAATTAAATCAATTTTTAATTAAATCATTTTTTATAATTAAATTATTTTTATAATTAAATCAACATATAAAATATTAAAAATTTAAGTTTAAAAAAATATTAATAAGATATTTAATTATAATGAGTATGATTATTTATTATAGCAATTATTGCGAGCATTCTAAAAAATTAATTCAAACAATTTCACAATCACAAATAAAAGATGACATGCATTTTATCTGTATTGATAAGCGAACAAAGAAACCTAACGGCGTAACAAATATTATTTTAGAAAATGGTCAAGAAATTTTATTACCTCCTACTGTTACTAAAGTTCCTGCTCTTTTATTGCTTAACAGAGGCAATCGGGTTGTATTTGGCAACGAAATCGATAATTATATTCAACCTATTAAAGAGAAGGTCCAGGAAAAAGCCAGCATGTTTAATGGAGAACCGTCTGCATTCGCTTTTGGTGGTGCTAATTTTGGTGTTGCTTCTGATAATTTTAGTTTCTTAGATCAAAATTCGGAGGAATTGTCAGCAAAAGGAACCGGTGGTATGAGACAACAACATCATTACGCTGGCTTAGATATTAATGATACGATCGAAACTCCTCCCGATGATTATGCTCCAGATAAAGTAGGCTCAAACACATTAGAGCAATATGAAAAGGAAAGGAATAATATATAAAAATTATTAAATTATAAATTATTAAATTATAAATTATTAATTATTAAGTATAAATTATTAATTTAAAAAAATAACATTATTTTAAATATTATGGATCAATCACATATATTAAAAACATTTAATGATCATTTTATAGAATTCATTGAGGATATAATAAAAGTGTTTCCGGAAAATAGTGATTTAGTCTCAATCAAGAATTCTTTTATAAGTTTTCGGAAATTAAACCCTAAATTAGTGCTTGGAGTTTTTAGAACATATGTTATTGATAAATATAGTGGGGAAATAGATTCTAAAAATATTGATTTTTTTATTAATAAAAACTATGAATCAGACTTACAAGATAATAGTAGCTCTTCTATGATTATTGAAAAGATAGACAAATTGCGCGATCCTGTTAGAGAGATGAGCGAAGACAACCAACAGAAAGTTTTAAAATATCTCCAAAATCTTAAAAAATTATGTCTATTATATAATCAATAAATATAATAAGCAAAGTTTAATTTAAAAATAAAAATAATAAAAATATATTATGACCGAAGAAAAATCTTTAAATGAGCAAGATTTAGACAATCATTTAAAAACCGATTCATCGTTAAACAATAATTTTTCTGATTATGCAAATCAATACTCAAAAGATATGGCAGATGAAAAATTAGATAAAGATAAAGAGAACGACAAAGAAGACCCTATGAATAATTTAAAAAAAATATTTTATGATTTTACTTCCGATTTATTGAAAACTTTTCCAGAACTTGCCGAAAATCTTGATAATAACTTATTATTTATATTAAATAATAATAAATCCGAAAACAATGATGAAGATGACGAAGATAAAATTAAAACCTGCATATGCGAGTTAAAAGAATTTTGTTTAAATATATATCCGGAAAAATTCTTTGATATATTATATCAAAACGACAAATTATTTTCTCACGAAACCCCTTTGTTATTATTACCGGGAATAGACTTTAACATACTTTGGAAAGAAAATATTACCGACAATACACGCGAAACAATTTGGAAATATTTACAATTAATATTATTTACAATCGTATCTGATATATCAGACAGCAGTTCGTTCGGCGATACGGCAAAACTATTTGAAGCAATTAACGAAGATGATTTTAAATCCAAAATAGAGGAAACCATTAATCAAATGCATAGTTGTTTCGATATTAGCGGGGCGAAGGATGTTTCTAATATTAATTTGAATGATTTACCTGATGCCAATTTTATTAACGATCACGTTTCGGGAATGATGGATGGTAAATTAGGCAAATTAGCTAAAGAAATTGCCGAGGAAACCGCCAAAGATTTGAATATCGATATGGAAAATGAATCATCTGTTGGTGATGTATTTCAAAACTTATTAAAGGAACCAAATAAATTAATGAATTTAGTTCAAAAAGTAGGAGGTAAATTAGATGAAAAACTTAAATCGGGCGAGTTAAAAGAAAGTGAACTATTAGCAGAAGCCGGGGAAATAGTAAATAAAATGAAAGATATGCCTGGTATGTCCAATCTACAAGATATGTTTGGTAATATGGCTGGCATGGGCGGCATGGGCGGCATGGGTGGTATGGGTGGCATGGGTGGCATGGGGGGAGGAAATTCAAAACTCAATGTTAACGCCATGCAGGCTCATTTACAGCGCAATATTAAATTAGCAAAACAACGCGAGCGTATGAAAAGCAAGGTTAATAATTCTGGTGAAAGCAATGAAAATGGTGAAACCCAAGATTTTAATGAAGATGAATTAGAATTAGCAACTAAGGCCGCTAATGAGGCAATCGAACAATTATTATCAAGCGAGGGTTTAAATGAAGAGGGTATTGAAAATTTTATTTTTTCTACAGGTGAAAAATACGAAAAATCATCTGTTAACGATGCGCCATCAAATAATAACAATAATAAGAAAAAAAAGAAGAAAAAAAAGAAAAAGAAAAAAGATTAACAAATAAAAATCCTTTTCATATATATAATGACACAATTTTGGTTAAATAATCCGAGTGTTTTAATGAATAAAAATAGTATTTTACATTTATGGCCTACAAAAAATATGTCTCAGACTGAAAAACTTAATTCAATTACAAGACTTGTAATACTATTATCGTTTATTGGATATATTGTAACAAAAAATATTAAATTTATTATCTCTTTTTTTATAACATTATTTGTAATTATTTTTTTACATAAAACAAAATGTTTAAAAAATACAAAAAAACAACATTTAACAAACGAAGCATTTACTAACCCGTCAATATATAATAGTATAAAACATAATTTTACACAACCGACAAGAAAAAATCCACTAATGAATGTTATGTTAACCGAGTATCAAGATAATCCTACGCGTAAAACAGCTGCACCTTCATTTAATCCTGTAGTTGAAGAAAAAATAAATCAAGAAGCCAAAAATATGATTATTAAAAATTTTGGAGATCCTGAAATCGAAAATAAACTATTTAAAGATTTAGGAGATAGTATAAACTTTGATCAATCCATGCGTTCTTGGTATCCTATGCCAAATACCCAGATTCCCAATGATCAAAAATCATTCGCCGATTTTTGCTATGGCGATATGCCCTCGTGCAAAGAAGGAAGCACACTTGCTTGCAGTAAAAACTTACCGCATAGATGGGCGAAAAATTAATATACTTTATTTATATTATAAATTGTAATTATTATAATTATTATAAATTGTAATTATTATATTTTAAATAAAAAAATATATTAAGCAAATATATAAATGACAAATATGTACGACTATTCATTTCATCAACCTAGTAGATTAGGAAATGATTTATGTGATAATAGCCAAAGAAATATTCAAAATTCCGCACATGCAACACACATGTTAGACAACTTTCGTCCCAATTGTCCAGCATCCGATCATGTAGAATTTGCTGCCGGACAATTATTTATGAATTTCACCGGAGGCAATCAAATCTCGCATGGGGGTAACAATATTAATGAAAATTCCATGTTATTTTTATCTGGTTTAACAAAACCTGGATGTAAAATTACTTTAGACGAGAGACAGTTCATGTCTGTTCCATTTTTAGGAAGAGGCAAAGGTAATATTGATGTTGAATCGCAAATTCTTCACGGAGATTTAAATTCCAGCAGAAAAACAGCAAATCCTTTAAGCGAAACCGCTTATATGGACTGCAATCAAACACCTTTAGTTAATTCTTTAAAAAATACTATTTCAAACCCGGCCAATCTTGTCGAGGGCGTTGCTGATAAAAATTGGGTTAGAGGAGGTGTTCCTTCGCGTGAATTATCAAAATAAGATAATAAGATAATATGATAATAATATGATAATAAGATAATATGATAATAAGATAATAAGCAATTAATTTAATATAATTTAAATAATAATTTATTTATTAAATTATATGTATTGTGCTGATTTTATATGCACTTATAAATTAATAGAGAACGAATCTGAAAGTGAACAATTATATAGAATCCAATTTTTACAAGCTTTTGAAAGCGAAAATTGGAATGATGATATTATAAATGATAAAATGAAAACTTTATATGAAAATATAAAAGATAATACCGTTATTAATGATATTATTAGTAATATTAAAAAATCTAAAAATTTAGAAATGATGATAACTTTATTGGGTGACGATGAATTAACATTATTTAAATTATTATTTAAATATGAATTATTTGATTTCACACATAAGTCTATTTGTAATATTTTAAATAATGATAACGAAAATGTTACAAATGAAAATAAACGTATATTAATTAATAATTTATAATTTATAATATATATACATATGACTTCTACACGAAATAAAAATACAAAAGGTAATTATAATCTTGAACAAAAAGGCTATTCTTTAGCAAGAGATTATGATTCATATAAACATTCACAATATGGACAAGCGCATAAAACGACTATGCCAGATATTATTTATAGACCCAGTTTTTTACCCAGGGATATGTTATCACGTAATCCTATTGAAATAGAATCTACCCTCTTTGGTATTAACTCAACAAATTTAGTTAACGAGAGAACACCAGCAAAACCTCAACTTAAAACATTACCAACAAGCAAATTTTTTGAACGAGTTCCACTTTTTATGCCGAATCCATTAGTAATTGAAAAAAATCAAAGACCATTACCAATGTCTTAAAACGCAGTATTATTTCATTTATTTTATATAATATAATTATATTATATAAATTATGGGAGACAATACCCCATCAAGATATGATAAGAAGAATTGTTTAAAATGCAATGTTTATGAAAAACCAAAAATTGATAATATTAATGTATGTAAAATAAAAGTATCAAATCTAATTAATAATGCTACTAAACATAATAAATGTAACAGAATTATTTCGCGTGTAAGTATAGCACAACCTACATTTGATCCTATACATGTATTCATACAGGAACCGGAACCAGAACCGGAACCTGAACCGGAACCGGAACCTGAACCGCCAGAACCTGAACCGGAACCTGAACCCGAACCCGAACCCGAACCCGAACCCGAACCCGAACCTGAACCGCCAGAACCTTAACCGGAACCTGAACCCGAACCCGAACCCTAACCCGAACCCGAACCCGAACCCGAACCCGCCTGCGCAACCAAGGTCTGCTTCTGACGCCGATCAGAATCTGACACGTGAACAATCAGAATCGTCGCCAAAGTCCGTTGGATCGCTGCCCCATTGTAGAGCTACGGAAAACGCACCATGGCCCTCCGCCATATTACGAAGATCTCAGACCTGTCGCGGGCTGAGATCACGTCGATCCTGTCCCTGGCCATTGATATGAAGGCTAACCAGTCTGATTACCACGACGTGCTCAAGCGAAAGACCCTCCTCATGCTCTTTGAGAAGCCCAGCCCCGCACCCGCACCCGCACCCGAAACCGAACCCGAACCCGAACCCGCACCCGAACCCGAACCCGAACCCGAACCCGAACCTGAACCCGATAGTATGTTGGGTGGTGGGGGGTGGGTGGGGAAGATCATGATGTAAACGGCGGGGCACACTTGGAGTCAGCTGGTTCTGCTTATATCTACGAACTTGTCTACCAAAGCGGAACAGAATGACAAGGTCACGAACAAGCGATTTAACCAGATGTTCGTTGAGGTCCTTGGGACACTGGAAATGTTCAAGTTATGAGAGCGATGTTCAAAAACCTGTACAGCCCCGATATGGCGTTCGACCAGGATATAAGTGGTTGGGATGTGGGTCTTGTGACCTCCTACAGCAACTTTGACCAGGGGAAGATGAACCCCTCATGGAGAGATGATAAGAAGCCTACCTTCGGTTGACCCTACACCTAATCTTAATTTATTAAATATAAAACAAAAATGGATTATTTAAAACCTATTTATTATGTTTTAAATAATGGTTATGCTTGCGAAGAAAAATCCACACGAGTGTGACGAGCATATTAATTTTGACGAGGGTCTGCATATTTATACATTTGAAATGTGATGTTTATGAAAAACCAAATTTAGATAATAAAAATGTATGTAAAATCAAAGTATCAGATATAATTAAGAATTCAACAAAAGATAATAAATTTACTAAAAAAATTACTCAAAAAAAATTATTTTAAAAAATAACTTTTCTACAAATTATTAATCACATTTAGATAAACATTATTTTCTCACTTATTATTATAATATGAAAAAACATATGAAAAACAGTAAAGGTGTTTATGCCATAAAAGGTTCTGTTTTCAAGTTATTAATTGGTTCGAGAGCTCAGGTATGGCACGGAACTGCGTATAAAACAGCTGGTGGTTTAATCAAAAAAAATCTTAAAATGAACAAAAATGGTCGCATTGTATCGGCGAAAAAACACGCTACCGCCAAAAAAGAAAAGCGCCTTGAGAAGTTTGGTTTCTTTGCCAAAAAAGGTTCGTTTGGTTCTATTAAAAAAGATGCCAAGAAAAGTAAGAAAACTAAGAAGGTTAAAAAAACAAAAAAATCTAAAACTGCCAAACGCCGCCGTTAGATCAATAGTTTAGAAAATTAGAATTAGAATTAAAATTAAATTACATTTGCTATTTAATTTTAAATTATAAAAAAAGATTGTTTAATTATATCATCATCATCAATATAATCTTTATATAATTCCTTAAAGATTGTTTCAAAATAATGTTTGCTAATTGCCAATTTATCTTTTTCATAGGAGAGATAATATGTATAAGCGTCAGTAAGCGACGAACAATATTTATTGTTAGCGTTCACAGTATGTTTATATAAATCGGTACAATCATATATTATTTGTCTTCTATCCCAATTTTTATATTTTATATGTATTAAATATTTATCGTCTTTTATATTTACTTCATTATAAAAATGTTTAATTAAATCGAGCAAGTAACACTCTTCCACACCATTAAAATTGTTTTCCGACCATTTTTTAAAAAAACAAGCAATTTCACCTATTTCTATTTCTGGCTCTTCGGCATCCTCTTCTATATTTTTTTTCCAAAAATCCAAAAAAGATGCAACAACAGGTATTCGAACACTTGTTATATTTAGAAACATTTTTTGTTCAACATCATACTTTAATTTAATTTTTATTTTTTCTATAAAATCGTCATGAAATATTATTCCGGGCAAATGTGTATCGCTCAAAAATTGTTTCCATATAAATAGCATATTCTTATTATTTATTGTTGATTTATCACATGTTTGAATTGATTTTTTAATGAACAAATCAATTATTTTATCAACACTTCTATTTGTTAAATATTTAGCGTTATTAACCAATACTTTATCCGTGCACTGCGATAAAAAACTATCTGCGCTTTCAAATCTTTTTGAATAATGCACTGCGACACATAATAAACTAATAATATTTTTTTTTATAAACGCACCATCTATATCTTTATGCACGTTAAGTAAAAATAATCGAGTGTTTTTAAAATCGTGTTCATAATACTTAAATTTTATATTATGTAATAAATTACATTTACCAAAATACATATTTGTTAAATCTGTAAGTTCTTTTATAATATTTTTTAATAACGGTGATGTAATGTAAGTTAAATTTTCATTTTTATTTAAAATATTATCTCCAATAATAGTTAAAAAATATTTAACCTGATTTTTTCTTGTAAATATTTTTGGATAAAACAAATTTATTATGTTTTGAATTGTCTCTGAATCCGGTATTGCCGATAATGGCGAACGGTCCTTGATTTTTTTTATAATAGTTCTGACAATTTTGTGTTTCCATGGAGTAAGCACTTTATCGCAACAACTAATACCGTGTAATATTTGATATTGAATATCATCCTCGCTTATTATCGTAAAATCTTTTTTATTATATAATAAAAATACCTCGTTATATTGACAAAAATAATATTTTTTTTGTAAAAATTTATCTATATATTCTTCACTTTCGTTGGATAATTCTAATTTTCTTTTTTCGCGCTCCATGTTTAATTGTTCCGCTTTTTCTAAAAATACGGGCAGTAAATTTACTATATAATTATTTAAACGATTTGTAACATATTCGTTGTCTTTATATTTATCCATCAACGATGTTAAATTAACATTTAAATCCATTTATTTATATGGATTTATATATTTATATTATTTATATTATTTAAAATAAACATATGACAAATTTATAAAAAAAGTTTCCAATTATTTAGATGTTATTTTAATTAAAGATTTATTATTTAAAGACTAATACTAAAATTAAGGTATGTCTAATCAAATTATTAATAATAAAAATGTTTTATCAATACAAACTATTCAAATTGCTCCGTTTAGAACTTTGATGACCGCGTTAAAAGATATATTATTAGAAACAAATATTACATTTACTCCGGAAGGTATGAAAATTATTAATATGGATAAATCACACACTATTTTAGCTCATTTATTTTTAAAAGCAGAAAATTTTGAACAATTTCATTGTGGAGAGTCGAAAATTATTATAGGGGTTAATATGTTCCACTTATTTAAACTAATAAATACCATTGGCAACGATGATACGCTAACAATTTATATTGAGAACGATGATTATGTAGATGGTATTGTAGAATATTTGGGTTTAAAATTTGAAAATGGTGATATTAAACAACAAAAAATACAAAAGCTCCGATTAATTGAACCGGATAATGAAGAATTAGAAGTACCCGAAATCAAATTTTCATCTGTTCTAAATTTACCATCTGTTGATTTTCAAAAAATAATTCGCGATTTATCTTGCATCTCCGATAAAATAGAAATTAAATCTATTGCAACAAATGAAGGTGCTGAATTAATTTTTAAATGTTCTGGTGGTTTTGCACAAGCAGAAATTAGAAGATCTGAAAATAATGGCACCATGGAATATATTACAAAACAAGAGCCGAATAAAATAATTCAAGGGGAATTTTCATTAAAAAATTTAAGCTATTTCATAAAATGCACAAATTTATGCAGTCAAATAGAAATATATTTGGAAAATGATATTCCTTTAATTGTAAAATATAATGTTGCATCGTTGGGCGAAATTAAATTATGTCTTGCTCCTCTTCCAAGTTAGTAATTTTAATACATTATTAAAGTATTAAAATTAAAATTAATATTAAAATTAATATTAAAATTAATATTATGATATATGTTTTTTAAACAGACATCCTTTCGATAATAAACCTATTTCTTCATTTATTATTGTTGGGTTTTGATTATTGCAATTAGAAAACCAAACTTTTAATATACAAAAATTCTTTTTTGGTGATATTGTTATCCCGTTAATATCATTATAGTGTGAAATATCGCTTGTTAGTGAAGCACCGGCTAAAGAAAAAGAGGTTTTTTTCCATATTAAATTTGTTAATTTATTATTTATTTTATATGAAAAACAACCTCCCTCCTTATTTCTTTTATCTTCCCACATTGGCGTTACACCTTCTTTCATTAAAAATAACATACAATTATTTATAAATTTTTCTGATATATTATCATATAATGATATTAACTCTTCAACAGTATTAAATTTCATTATTTTTATATAACTTTTTAATGTCCAATCAGTATCATCGGGAATATGAGCCCATAGTATCCAAGTATCATTTAATTTATGATTCATATTATCGGTTACTGATTTTACCATTATATAAATAATAATACATAAATTATTTATATTATTTATGTAATATTAATTATATTACATAAATTATTTATACTACATAAATTATTTATACTACATAAATTATTTATACTACATAAATTATTTATACTACATAAATTATTTATATTTATATTTTTATATTTTTATTTTTAATAATCATCGTCTTGGCCTGCGTATATAGGTCCTATCCAGTTTATTGAATTTATAATCTGGCTTATGCGATTCGTCATATGAACACTTTTATTTACATCTTTACAGTCTTCAAAACTATCATTTTGGTTATTTAAAATTTCATAATTATCATTATTTTCTATTGTTTCGAAATCTTCTTTATTAATTTTAATATATTGTGGATCAGTTATTGTATGAGTATTAATATCATTATCAAAAAATACTATCTCGTAATTATCGTCTATTTCTAATACGTCCATTTTTTCCGTTTTAAGATAGTAATTTATAAATTTTCTGTCAAATAAAATATTGTTCTCAATAAAATGGTTACAATTTTTATAAAATAATATTGGTAGTGATTGCTTTATCTTACCGTTATTCTTAATGTTTAATTGAATACCCAGTAATTTAACCCCACTTTCGGTATAATAATCACCATCTAACTTTATATCATTAACATTTTTAAACCTTACTATTTTTATATTTTCACCATCACTATATTCACCAATTATCATATATTTATTTATCGGATTACCAATCATTATATCGGTATTTATTGCAAATTTATTTTCATCATTATGCTTATTTAAATATTCATTATCATATTTTTTTATAATTTCTCCATTTTCTATTATTTTAATTGTTATTTTTTTTACATCAGTTTTATTTAATTTTTTATATATTATTTCTAATTTACTATATAATTTCAATAAAATCCACATTAACGAGCAAAATATGTTATCTATATTTTTTTTGTAATAAAAATTATTATTGTATGCATAATAAGATAAACAAACATTAATCCAAAAATATATATATCTTATATCAAAAAAAAACGTGATGTTCATATAAGGTTATTGTGTTTATAATATTTAAATTGTTTAATTATATTTATTATATTAATTATATTAATTTCTTTGTT
>Ga0209090_10000097_pt1 | contig 50565 bp, 45 predicted proteins | sample ArcticOcean_MG_C_9_FD_187432 | JGI IMG/M metagenome (GOLD analysis project Ga0209090, IMG submission 187432) | Marine microbial communities from western Arctic Ocean - ArcticOcean_MG_CB2_152 (SPAdes) (version 2) | ecosystem: Environmental > Aquatic > Marine > Oceanic | place: Arctic Ocean... | reverse complement strand
CATCAAATTCTTCAACATGAGAATGTACCTCTCTTACTCCCGCACCTTTCACTGCAGCCCTCATCAATTCTAACATCCATTTTCCATTCTTCCCATTATCAAAATTACATCCGATGTAGTCAACAAAAACTTGTTTTCCATGAGCTTGATTCATACCTAATCCCCCTCCATCACCATCTTTTGAAACTTTATTTATACTCGGATCAAGCGCCGGGCGCTTACTACAGTATACACATCGCTTACCTTTTGAGATTAAATCATATCCACAAGTTGAACAATAAAAATTATCTAATATTAGTGCTTATTTCAGAGAGATGCCGCTTAAAATATGGCATTATATCTCCAAATTAAAGTAACCATTTCTTTAATCTTCTTAATCCCTCTAATATTACTTCTTCATCGGCCGCGTATGATACTCTTACGAAACCATCTCCCCCTGTAATTAATGACGCTGGAATTAATTGAACACCTGCCTTCAATGCCCCATCGGCAAATTCGACATCAGTCATTCCTGTACCTGTTACGTCAATAAATGCATAAAATGCGCCTTCTAAGTCCCCTACTCTTAGCCCCGGGATTTCCGACAAACCTTCTCTCATAATTTCTCTTCTCTTCAGGTATTCTGAATTGAATTTCTCTACATCATCATCGCAAGATAATGCGATTTTAGCAGCCTCCATCATGAAAGTTGGAACATGTGATGCCGAGTTTGCTTGAGACTTGATTGCAGCCTTCATTGCATTTTCTGGACCAGTTAGGAAACCTAGGCGCATACCAGTCATTGCCCATGATTTTGACCATCCATTGACAATAAGAGTTCTCTCTTTTCCACCTGGACATGTTGCAGGGGATACGTGTGGGTAATCAGTCCAATTTAGGCGTGCATATATTTCATCCGAGACAATCCAAAGATCATATTCCTCTGCAATCTTAACAATTCCTGAAATTTCATCGGGAGTAAATACAGCTCCAGTAGGGTTATTCGGGGAATTAAGCAAAATCATTTTTGTTTTTTCAGTAATTGCTGAACGAATTGCATCTAGATCGGGGTGGAAATTATCTTTTCTTACTGAAACATGAACGGGGACAGCTCCAATGAATTCTAACATCGGTTCGTACGACGCCCATGAAGGAGCCAGTAAAATAGCTTCATCACCCGGCATCGTAGTAATCATGAAAGAATATAGCAGAGCTTGTTTAGCACCCGGAGTAATTACAATATTCTCTGCCTTTGTCTCAATTTGATGTTTTTCGAATAGATAGTCCGTAACTGCTTGACATAACTCCATCGAACCAGCTCCCCTCGTGTATTTCGTATTCCCCTCATCTAGGCCTTTCATAGCCGATTCTATAATTCTCCTTGGTGTTTCAAAACCAGGCTCACCGACGGTCCAACGTATTACCTCTGGTCCAGGGGGTTGTAAGTAAGGTGCAAAGCCCACACCAAGGCCATCGTAGCGGGATGAAACATCAGGCACGAACCCTAGGGGATGCATTCGCACCATCAAGATATGCAGTAACGGAACTCATTCTAATTGGTGCTCTCGAGCGAAGAATCTTCAAACATAAGGTCTGTTACGCAAAGCCACAGCATGGGTGGCAGAGTAGCTATGCAGCGGACTGCAAATCCGCGGACCTGGGTGCAAATCCCGGCCTGTGCTCCAATTAATTAGATTCAGCGGAGCCTTTTTCAATTTTCCACTCCATGTCGTAATGAGGCCCTATATTTTCTATTTCAAAAATATCTGATACAATTTCAAAACCACATCTAGCGTACATTGGGACCGCCCGAATTCTTGCATTACACCAGATTCCTGTATTTTCTTTTTTGGTTTCATTCTGCAATGCTTTGACAATATCAGAACCAATCCCTAGATTTTGAAAATTAGGGTCAACAGCCATACCTCTAATTCGGTACCTGCATCCATCTCTGGAATCAGCCTGTAAAGTGGCGCACCCAACAAGTTCTCCTTTGACATATGCGCATAGATATCTTGTGCGGATATCATTATCTACGTCCGGATAATGTTCACTGCCTCTCGGTAAGCCAATTCTTAGAACTTTAAATCTTAATTCTAGATGTCCCTCATCTATAGAGTTAGACCATATTAATTCATGAACCATATACTCGCGTAGATTACATGATTCAAAAACCATCTTTAGGCGTGATTTCAAATCTAACTTGTCCTCGGTACGCATATGGGTGGGGTAGAGGCGCCGGAATGGCGACAATATTTTTTAGCAGGTGCCTTACTTCTAATAAATACCATATTTTTCAAAATATCAGCAGCAGGTCCCTGGGAATCTTCTTCATTTACACTAGGGGTAATGGGACTTATGGGGATCACGTTTTCCTACATATCTTGGTATAGATTTACTTTTAGTCGAAAAGGTTTAGTGCCTTGGCTAGATCTTTGGAAAGAACCAAAATTTTCTGCACAAAAAGCATTACTTGTAGCAATATTCTTTTTGATATTAGCTTATTCATTAGGAGTAAATAATCTATCTTTGCCAGCACCAACTTCGTTGATTCTATCATTAATTGGTTTGCTAATTCTAATACAATCGGTGTATGTATTACTTAGCATTACTATTTTATCTGATGACTGAACTATCTTTGCCCCGGTTTCCAAAACTGTACTGGAAGTGGGTCTTTTCCTTGCATTGCACGGTATGCCAAATGGTCCGCTCTTTCATTCCAGCGATGACCTCTGTGCGCTCTTACATGTTCGTGTGAGAGATTACGTAATGACGCCACTTCATTCCATAATTTTTGTACATGCAGTGCCAGTAATTTATTCGCTTTCGCCTTCCAAATACTCGAACCAATGTTCAAAGCATACTGGGAATCTCCTCTTATCACAGCCGGAGTATTGCTCCCTTCAATTAGTAACCATTTCAGTGAGTGCCCTATAGCGCATAATTCTGCAGTATTATTTGAGCCAACCTCCGCTCCAATGAAATCAATAGATTCATTTTTCGTAATCACTCGACCACTTTTTTCGATAGTAATTTCGCCTTGCCCTTTTCCCAAACCAGTATCTCCAATTACAACACAAAAACCCCAACCAGCGGGGGTTTCAGATGTTACATTTTTGTTTTCTTCGCAAGATCCATCGACATATACGGAAATCTTACCAAGAGAAGTCATTACTCATTCCTCAATCAGAGATTTGTATGCCGTAGCGTCGAGAAGAGAGTCTAAATCACTTAGGTTTTCAACATTCATTTTACAAATCCATCCTTCTCCATACGGATCGGTGTTAATCGTTTCAGGAGCGTCCTCTAGGTCTTCGTTTACTTCTACAACCTCTCCTGCAATTGGAGCATATATTTCGCTAACAGACTTTACAGATTCTACACTAGCAAAAGATTCCATCGAATCTACAGTGGCGCCAACCTCTGGGAGTTCAACCCAGACAACATCAGTCAATGCGTTTTGTGCATAGTCAGTAATTCCGACAGTAATTTCATTGCCTTCTAGCCGAATCCATTCATGTTCTTTGGTGTAAATTAATCCCTCTGGTACTTCGCTCATGGTTATCTCCAACGTCTACGAGGATAATCAGAGAGTCAAGTTTTCGCTTCGCTATTCTTCTTCGTTCAACCCAGTTTCTAGATGTTTCTTTTCCATTTCTGACCAGCCAGAACCCATGCTATCTCCACTTGCCTCTAGTTGTTCTTGTTTTAGACGAGCTCTCATATCATCTTCTTTTTCACGACTAATCCATCCATCTAGAACTGCTTCTTCATGCTCTTTGTCTCTTGAAAAATGCATCACTGCTAATAATAAACCACTAATCATTGAAATAATGGGGAAAATCAAAGCATAGTTATTTGGCTCCAAACAAATACTTTTTTCACAACCTAAGATTTGAATTAATCCTTCAGATACTGCTAAAGCAGTCATTAGAAGAAAAGCTACAAGAATACCAATCAAAACTCTTTGGACTCTATTTGCCGGTGAATCCAAAAGAAATCACCTTTGAGAACTCCAAATCACTGGATTCATTAGAAAAGATCACTCCAATAATTTATGAATTTTATACGGTAATAATGCACGATTAACTGGAGTTACTTCAAGCACTCGACCATCATCTCTTCTACGAATATCTTGTAGTAATGGATGCCGACTTTTTTTATGTAAAGTCATCAAAGTAGGTTTATCATATTCTAGTGCTGCACGTACTGCGGCCACAAACGCTTCACTTTCAACGGAAAACTTTCCAACTTCATCAATAACTAAAACTTCGCACTCATCTAATGCTTCAAGTATTGCTGGAACAGCGACTCTATCCAACTCAGTAGGATCTATCCCATACCCCAATATTCGATGTCTTGAATCAATATTTCTATGTGCTATAATTCCTTTTTCTCCAGTCCTGACATTAACACAAGCATAGCCGACTCGTTCTCCATTTTCGATTATGGCTTCGGTTTGAATGCCTCCAATAATATCTTTATACCTTTTTCTAGAATTATTTTTCCTTTCTTCTCGCACCATTTGAATTACTTTTTGTAAAACTGCAGATTTGCCGGATCTTGGCAATCCAGTAATGCCTATTTTTGGATAAATTCCCATAATCAAACCTTCATTTGTATGCATTCTGACGCAAGACGCTTTCACCGAGGCTAAGCGTATGTATTAATGGGTTTGGTATTTCATAGTCAAAAAAACCGAAGAAAGGAAAGGAAATACCGGAAACCGAAAATAATAGTTCCAGATTATGTTAATGAGCCGTAATTGAATGTATTTTAGTTGGTTTAGGGAATGGTAAATTCTCTATTTCATAGTTGTTGACATTATTATTTGCAGCCCAAGCTCGAGACCAAAGATCTAAAGTTTCAGAATTAAGGTGTACTGATAACCAATTCAAACCATTATCTACCGATCCGTGTTCTTCAGATATACGTTCGAGAACCTCTGCAGGCAATTCTAGGAAGTTAACTGAGTTCCCTAATACGCAATCTGAAGGAACTACTGCCCATCTTAATCTTCTTTCTAACTGAGCATTAACAATTGCTTGACAAGCAAGTCTTGGTTGACCCTTGGGGCGAATAGGCCCTACCCATTTCGCTTGATTTCTCTGAATCGAATCATCTTTTATTCCGCTGACATATGCTGGATGTAGTATACTAATTTCATCGCCTTTAGTCGAGAAGTGCGTACCTCTAATGAAAGGTGTACCTCTAGATCCAGATTTCCACTCTATAATGTCTTCAGACCAATTGGTTTGATCAATTTCTCCAACCCTTACTCTTATTGGTTTCCCTGTAGGGTTTAACCAATTATTTTCTTCAGATAATCTCGGTTGTTGTGCTAATTCTGTAATTGCTCTGACAACTCTCTGCCTATCATAACTATCACGGGGCATACGGGGTACTGCCCAATTTCCATCCGTCCAACTACTCCATGAATCAAGAATCATTTCAAAGGTTGGAACATTATTTGCTAGGCCGTTTTGTGGAGTGACTTCATTAGTGTGCAAAGGCCCAATACTTGCCATTTTTTCTGTTTTTCCACCCTTAGTTATTCCAATAACAAGAACTCCTTGGGAAACTCCAGGGAAAATTCTTTGATTTTCTGGAAACGACCAAGAAGAAGCCCACCGATTACTCTCTACCATTAATTTTCGAAGAGGAATACTGCTTTTCTCTCGAAGTAAAGAATCGGGTACAATCATTCTTATTCGGCCATCTTTACGGACAAGTTGAATGCCTCTTTCCAAGAATAAGCGATAGAGATTAACATTTCCTCTAAGTGTTGAGAACCTTCTAGTTCCATCTTTATTTGTAGTATTCCTAAGTTGTCTGGATAATTCTTTCCTCAAACCACTGCCGTCAGGATGGCCTCTAAAGCGATCTTTAATTCTCAGCCAAGGAGGTCTGCAAACAAGCAACCCTGGTTTTTCTTCCCAAGGCCACTCGCCTCTTAGCGCATCTCCGCACTGTATTGTTTTAAGTAAAATAGCTTCAGCAGCCTTTCTTCCGATTTTACCTCTATTTCCATCACCGTCTAAGTCCACCAAATCACAACGAGACAATGCGATTAAAATTCTTCTTCGTGCACAATTAATTGCAATTTCAGAATTATCTAGCATTTGTAATCCATTGAGTAGTACAAGCGTATCTTTCTTTCTTTCCTCAGCAGTGAACTTTTCACTTCTTTCAGCGTGAATCCTAATTAGTCTAGCCGCAAATACTCCAGCCCCTACTGAAGGGTCAGCGAAAGGTATTGAGATTCCAGTTCTTGTTTGCTTGTCATTTGTAATATTATCGGAACTGTCATTTTCATCTTCTGTTACATCTTGATTAAATTTTTGAGCATATGCTCTAAATCCCGGCGGTAAAGCGGATAATGATAAGGTTGGCGAAGGCTCCTTAGAGACTTCTTCACGTGTATTTTTTAATTCATCAGAAAGAATTGCTTCTGCGAATTTTGCAGGAGTGGCATATGCACCACGAGGCGACCTGCCATCGCTTTCTGCTTCGTTACGTGCTAGAAGGTGGTCTAATACAGCACCAGGGTCTGAAAGTAGGCCCGCTGGTAAAGTTGGCCAATGATTCGGTAAAGTAGCCGCAATTGGGATTCCGTGACGTGTAGCATCTTCCCAAGAATCCAGCCAAGTTTCGAGTTGCTCGACTCTATCAGAACACTCTCTGTCAAGTCTAGCATACCAACCGGAAGCGTCACTAACCATAGAAATACATGGGTGGCGACAAGGGTCTCCTCTTTGAATGAGTCGGCTAAAAAAGGGTTTCTTTCCCCACGGTTTTATATGTTTAAAGAGAAGTAGTCTTGCTCCAACTCTACGACTTTCTCTCGTTGTAGCAGCCAAGAAATGGCTTCATCAACTTCTTCATCCCTTATTCCAATTTGACTTAATTCTTGTAATAGAACATCAAAGTGAATTGAAACCAATCCTCTTGATGTTAATGACTCAAGAATGTGCATTACATGTTCAGTGACTATTGCTAACAAGGGGTCATCACTAATTCCTAAATTAGTATAGTCGACTGCTGGATAATCTTCAACATTCTCATTTTTATTTGTAGATGCCTTGGATTCTTTATTTTCAGAGTCATAGATATCGAATAGATTTTTTTGATTTGGATCGGTCCAAACCACTCCTTCCGAAACCTCTCTTTGTCTTTTTAGACGTTTAGCTAATTTTTCCAATCGATGTAATCTTTGTTCCAATCGCAATTTTTCTCTCCCGAGTTGTCCTTCTACGAGTTGAAGCTCTTCATTTGCTCTATCGTCTAACCAAATTGAAATATTCCATGAGGGGTCTAGTCTGAGCATTGTTTCCCATAGTCGTGCTACTGATTCAGGAAGTGCTCTTACATCTATTCTTGGACTCCCCTCTCCGTCGTCTGAAGCATGGTCCATGCTGAGTTGATTTACGGTGAACGTCTATCAAGTATCGTGTCGGTAATTGTCAATTGTCCAATAGTTGGATTGATGAAGTAAACCCATTTGCCCCAACACATGAGTGAGTATCGAGTGACCGTACTTCCAGGCGACGGAACTGGTAAGGAAGTAATAGCAGAGGCCATGCGCGTTCTGTCGGTATTCGAAGAAAATAGCCCCGTATCGTTTAAAATCACCGAAATTCCTTGTGGTGGAGAGTATTATCTTGAGACCGGAAAAGAATGGCCAGATGGGTCTTTTGAACATTGTAGAGATAATTCTGATGCAATTCTTCTTGGCGCAATCGGTTGGCCCGGCGCACGTCTTCCAAATGGCGATCTTGCGGGGGGCCAAGTAATACTTGGTTTACGCTCAGGATTGAGCCTATATGCAAATGTAAGGCCTGTGAAATTATTCCATGGTGTGAAGCATAAAGTTCATGGTATTTTCAAAGACATTTGGGATCCAAATTTAGTAGATATGGTGATGGTACGTGAAAATACTGAAGGTTTGTATCATTCATTATTAAGGAGAATGTCACAAAAAGCAATAGGTAAAACAGATGAACCAATGATCATTGATAGTTTCCCCGGGTTAGATGGAGAAGTAGCTTGGGACACACGACCAATCTCAAGAACTGGCAGTGAGAGAGTAATCAAATTCGCTTTTGATTTAGCGGAACATCGTCAGAAGAAGTTAGGTAAGCCACAAAAAGTCACCTGTGTCGATAAGTCTAATGTTACACGAGGATGTCGTTTATTCAGAGAAATATTTCATGAAATCGCAGAACAAGAGCATCCTGACATAGAGATTAATGAAGCGTATATCGATGCATTCACAATGTGGTTGATGAGAGATCCGGAATCATTAGATGTAGTAGTTTTACCGAACATGTTTGGTGACATTGCCACAGATCTTGCCTCAGTACTCCAAGGAGGGATGGGCATGGCAGGTAGTGCCAACTTAGGTCCAAAGCATATGTTGTTCGAACCGGTGCATGGCTCAGCTCCAAAACATGCAGGTAAAAACATAGTAAATCCGATAGCAACACTTTCATCTCTACAATTGATGTTTGAAGCACTTGGTTTCCGTAAGCAAGATTCTGATTTAGATACATGCTCAGATATTTTGATGCAAGCAATTGAAGAACATTTTGCAGAAGGAGGTTGTGTGACATACGACCTTGGCGGCAAAGCATCTACTAGTGATGTAGGTAATGCCATAGCAGTACGCTGTGAAAAATTATTGAAAGAACATTTTTGATTGTACCTTAGTTCTAAGGTGTTGCATTTTTTGCAATAATTTTCAATGCCTGAATCAGATTTTCATCATTATTCCATTTTGTTGGCTGACAATCGCCATCGATTACATCCTCGAGTAATAACTTGGCAACTCTAGAAATCTCATCAACTATCGTAACTGTTGCCATTTTTGCTGTTCTAGACATTGGATTCAAATCTACAACCAATACTTGTTTCCCTAAAGAAATTAAGGCTTCACATCGATCACCATCTTCAAGAGGGACTAGAATCACATCTGCTTTTTCTATCCCTTTGGCAGAACAAATAGATCTTGGCCCCTCAAGTCCTTCTATTCGTCCATCATTTTCTTTACCTAGTATCTCTACAGCCATTACGGTAGAATTCCAGTCTCCAACCCAGTTTGTAGGAGGCTGTTCTTGAGATAATAGCATCTTTTCATTTTCTAATAACAAATATAAATTATTAATCCTCTTAACAGTTCTATAATAGATATTAATTTCTATTGGACAATTCAAAACTGCTGCCACACGAATAAGTGATTTGCCAGCCAATACAGCAGTATTCCCATTTACAGATATTATTGGATTTTTTGAGGATAGTAATCTTGCTGCCGATTCCTTAATTGCTAATCGGGCAGAATCACTCGTTTTTTCTCCTAAAAGATAGTCAAAAGCTTCCCCTCTTCCATGTGCAATCATCGCCGAATCAGCCAACAATCCTTCTTTTGTTGCATTAACAATTTTTTCTCTAGAAAGTAAAGAAGTTCTTCTTGGGTGGCTCTCAGGAATTTCAACCATCACTTCCCCTCTCCATCAATAATTAGAGACAGATCAAGAGGGAATATCCCCCTATTTACTGCTGAAGTTGAAACCAAATCTACTCCACTCGCATCCCAATCAAGTATAGAATCTTTCAGAATCCCTCCAGATCCCTCTAGTATACACCATTTCCTTAAATTCAATTCTTTTAATTTAATTATTATTTCTATTACTTGAGATATCATCATATTATCTAATAGTAAAACTACAGGGTCAGTTCTTGCATGAGCTTTCTGCAATTCGAACCACGTGTCTGCCGCAACAACTGCTTGCTCAATATTTTGAACCTCTATTATAGTGAACTCAGAATTCTGCTCTAAATCAATATCCGAGATCATACGCTTCAGAGCGTCAATTTCACTTTCATTCTTATTTTTCATTGTTGCTAAATCATTTTCTTTCAGCATCAAAGCATCTTCCCTATCTAACCGGTGTGTCAAACCGCCTCCGATGTGTACTGCCCACTTATCTAAAAGCCCCCAATCAGTCTTTCTTGTACAAGCAACCCCTATATTCTTTGTAATAGTGACCCAATCGTGCGTTGATGTTGAAATCCCAGAGAGTCTACCTAGAATATTTAGTAAGACTCTTTCAATTTTCAATATTTCAGTAGAATTCCCACTAATTTCTAAAATAGTATCTTGAGATATTATCTCATCTCCTTCTTCCAACATCCATTGTATAGAACAGTCACTAGCATGCTTCTCAACCAGTCTTTCGATTATAGTATGTCCACAAATAATTCCATTTTCCTTTGCAATAACTTTTGCGTTAACAAATCGAGACATAAAATCGTCTCCTCCTCTATCATCTGCAACCATAGTTTCAATCCAGCGATCAATAGAATCAAGGAACAAAGTAGTAGGAACGCCTTGTTCTGATAGCAATCCTGACCTGTCATGCGGGGGTGTCAGCACAGTAATCCGTCTCTAACATCTCACTTCAACCGTCCGAAACGTCAATTGACTCGATACTATTCGAAAAATGATGCGAGTCGCGGTAGTAGGGGGTGGGGTGGCTGGCCTCAGTGCCTGCATTCAACTCGCAGCAGATGGCGCCGAAGTTATTCTTGTTGAAGCCAGAGATACACTTGGGGGGAGGGCTCGAATGCGCAATACTGGTGACTGGGTCATTGATCCCGGCTTGCATCTTATGCGAAAAAAAGGTCCTTTAAATCAATTATTAAGAAAATTGAGAGCACCTAGAGTAATCGGAGAACAGTTTCGTCAAATTGATTTTTTTTCAATTTCTTCCGATAGAAATGATGGGCTATCAAAATTAGAAAATATGAGTATTTCTTCAACATCAAAAGTATCAACTGAATTCATAATACCACGAGGTGGGTGGTCTAGTATCATAGGTCGTTTGATAGTAGCCGTAAATCAACTTAATGTTGAGATATATGTTGGAGAAAAGGTGGAATCAATTATCTTGCAAAATAAAAAAGTTCAATCTATAATAGTAAATGGGAAAAAAATCCATTGTGACAAGATTGTTCTAGCAATACCTCCTTCTGAAGCAGCCCCTTTACTCAAAAATATAGGTTTAAAAACTTCTAAATTAGATTCTTGCGAACCTCAGTTATCTGCAGCTCTGGATATGGCTATAGAGGCCAAAGTAATGAGCCCTTACTCGGGAATATTTGACCCAAAATCGGGAGTAATCGCTATTGATATAGCGCAGAAAGATAGAATCCCTCCTGGGCGCGAAGCCGATGAGTGCTCCATTATTCATGCAGTTAATCTTCGAGGCGATGGAAACAATGCACTAGAAGAAATCAAAAATCTACTCGATTCAAGATGTGCAGGCTGGAGGTCACATCTGTCGAAAAGGCGCTCTACGCCTTCAATAATGATTCATCCATGTACTCTTGAGCAGAGAATTCAAGCATCCGTTTATGCATCTTCTGGAATAATTCTAGCAGGTGCTCATGTTATTTCTGATTATACATTAAGTGATGCATCTGTATCTACGGGGAGAAATGCCTCTAAGTTGATTCATCATTAATTGTATTCAAAGTAGACTCAATCGCCCCTAGGCATGCTAGTAGATCATCTACTGTCGATCGTACATTTTTCAGAGAATTCCCAGATACATGAATTCTTAATTCATAAACATCGTCGATTTCTATAATCTCAGCTGAAAAAGTCTCAGGATCATCTGCTGCAATTCCTGCTAATAATTCTTCAGCCCGACTCTTAGAACCAACCCAAACTAAAGACGTCGAAACGGATTCCACAGACATCGGAGCACCCTAAGGCATATGTTTCCTTTTGTTGACCGGTTCATATGAGCAGTGATCCTGTGCCCGATGTTCCTTTGCTAGCGGGCATGGGTGGAGTTAATTCAACCGAGTCTCATAGTGTTCATTTTGGACGCAAAGCCATAATAATTTCAAGAGATAAAAATACTCACGAATTTTCCTCTTTAGCACAGACAATGGGCATAGAAATCGTTGATGTCGTAGTACAGAAAGGTAAACCAAATTCAAAGACATACCTTGGCACTGGGAAATTACAGCAAATTTCAGAAGAGCTCCGAATGGCAGGACAAGGGCATCATTGGCAGAATGTCGATTTACTTTTGATACACAGTAATTTAAAATCCAGCCAATTAGTCAATATTAATGATTTAACATCCGTTGAAAGTTGGGATAGGGTACGATTATTACTAGAACTATTTACTATCCATGCATCTTCTGTTGAAGCTAAAATCCAAGTCCGCATTGCAAGATTATTGGCAGATAGATCTATTTTAAGAGAATTAATTAATCGTGAACATACCGGTGAACGCTTAGGATTTGGAGCAGGTGGCCAGACAGGTTGGAGCAATGTGATGACAGCGGTTAGTCATGAGATTGCAAAGTTACGAAGAAAGTTAAAAAAGTTAGATTTATCATTATCTGAAAGAAGGCGTCAGAGAGCCAAATCCGGTGCACTTACAGTAGGTTTAGCCGGTTATACTAATGTAGGGAAGTCTAGTTTATTTTCTTCTCTTTCCGGAAAACCAGTTTTAATTAAAAATCAGCTTTTTTCTACACTTGAAACAACAGTCGGGCGTATGGCCAATCAACCAAGAATCTTGATGGTAGATACAATAGGATTTATCGATAATGTTCCTGCTGAATTACTCGATTCTTTTTCAGCGACGTTACAAGAATCACTTTCTTGTGATATGCTTTTGTTACTCGTTGATGCGTCGGATGAACCAGAGGAGATACGTCGGAAACTTGCAACATCTCGTAGAGAGTTATTTGGAAGACTGGATGATGGAAATAGCAATAATACGCTCGTAGTGCTAACAAAAATAGATTTGTGTACTGATGAACAACTTAGAGAAGCAAAGGAAATTGTACATTTTTATAGTTCATTTGAGTCATCATCAGTTAGTTCTGTCACAGGTCAAGGCATCGATGAATTAAGGGCTAGAATCATGACAATGCTTCACGGCCCCCCAATCAAAATAAATGTATATCCTCCTAAGGATGATGGAGATATGGGATTAGTAGAATTAGTATCTCGTGTTTATCGAGAAACATTAGTCATTGGAGTAGAAGAGGACTCCAACCAAACTAAAATTTCTGGTTGGATGGATAAAGCAAATATTGCTAGATTAATGAAAGATCATCCAAATCAAATCCAGATATCTATTTGATTCTAAACATCAGATAATAGCTGCATTCTGCTATACCAAGGCCAAATGACAGTATGTTTTTCAACAATATCAAATCCATTCAGACCTTGCATAGATCTCAAGATCCCATAATTGGCGAAGTCTGCTCCATTAGGCGAGTTTCCTCCGAAGAAATCTTCATCTATTGCTGATGACATAGAGTTTAGTTGAGTTAAAAGATTCTCTCGGGGAGCTTCATCAAACATTTTTGCACGACTTTTACCGACCATTCTCATAATAATAGCGCCAAGCCATTTATTGACAATCCTATCTTTTAATCCAAACTTATCTACTCTAGTTACATAGTCTAGTGCATGCAATGACGTACGGTAACTCTTGTAAATTACTGCAACAATACTCTTTCCTAAAATGTCATTTGAAAAATTCATCCATTTATCCTGTTTTTCATCTTCCCCTTCTCTTGGAAATTTAGCTCCATGCTTTTCATCAATATAATGTAAAATGTCATTCGAGTCATTTACATGAGTGCCATCTGAATCGACAAAAACTGGGACCTTAGTCCAATCAGACCACTTTAACTCGGTTTTCTTCATAGGGTCGACTTCTACATTAGAAAATTCAATCCCTCTTGATTTTAATAATGATTTTACTTTAAGAGAAAATGGACAAGTCGCATATGTATAGATAGTAGGTTTTCCATCTACCGATTTCTCAGGCACTTTGTTTGGTTGCACTCCTCCGAATGCTTCTGGAGCATCTTTCGTCTTCCTAGCCATGATTGTCCGAAAGCGCCCTATTTGTCAATGTTCTGTTCTTTATGATTACATTTTTAATAAATTACTTAAATTTCAATACTTGAACACGTTTCATGAAATTCTATGAAGGAGAAACTCTCGCGTTGATAATGATGACATCGTTATTCACCTCCGAATCCGTATCGGCGGGTCATCCAGACAAACTTTGTGATGCAATATCTGATGCTATTGTCGATGCTTGTTTACAAATCGATCCAAGGTCTAGGGTGGCAGTTGAAACAATGGTCAAGGGTAAGGAAGATAAAGCTGTAATAATATTAGCCGGAGAAGTCAGTTTATCTGGAAATATGCCCTCATATGAACAAATAGCAAGAAAAACCGCTGCAAATATAGGATATACATCCCACGCAATAGGGATGGATGCAACTAATCCCGAGTTATGTGAGGTTCAAGTTCATATCACTACACAATCTCCTAATATTGCTCAAGGTGTTGATGGTAATTCAGATGATAATGTAGGTGCGGGAGATCAAGGTATGATGTTTGGTTATGCTTGTACAGAAACAGAGGCCGAATCAGAATTAAGTGGCAGATACTTTCCTTTACCTGCGGCTTTAGCACAGAGAATTTGTCGAAGATTAGACATGATAGTCCAAACTAAGGAAATTGCATGGATTCGTCCTGATGGTAAAAGCCAAGTTACCGTTGAATATGATGATCAAGGCAATCCTAGCCATGTGCATACAGTGGTAGTAGCAGTTCAACATGATTCAGCATTAAAAGATCAGTTTGATGGAAGCGAAAGTCTTGAACATCAATTTGTTACAGAAGAAATTCGCAAACATGTAGTTGAACATGCAATACCTTCTCATTGGTTGAGAAATGGGTACAGGCTTGTCGTTAATGGCACTGGAAGATTTGCAGATCCTGGAGGACCATATTCAGATGCAGGAATCACTGGTCGAAAAATAGTTGTAGATACTTATGGTGGAATGGGTAGGCATGGGGGTGGAGCATTTAGTGGCAAAGATCCAACGAAAGTAGATCGTTCTGCTGCATACTATTCACGTTGGGTTGCTAAGCATGTAGTTGCTGCAGGATTAGCAACAAGATGTGAGATTCAAGTTGCATATGTGATTGGAGTATCTAAACCAGTAAGCCTTCATATCAATAGTTTTGGAACGGGTAAAATTTCGGATAAAGAATTAGAAGAGAAGATCAACGAAGTATTTGATTTTAGGCCTTCTGCAATAGTTCGTGAATTAAAATTGAGAGAGCCTCATTACAGCATCACAGCATCGGGTGGACACTTCGGTCGACCATCTACTGAAGAAGGGCACTTCGAATGGGAAAGATTAGATAATAATCGAATCACTGCTCTACAATTCATAGATTTTAATTGATTATTGTTGGACCGATGGACACATGAATAGGTTGTATGCCGGCAGGCTATGGCACGTGAGCTGGTTAAGCTAGATGAGATCCATCGTACCTTCGGTCCATTGACAATTTTAGAGGGTGTAAATCTTCGTATTGATGAAGGTGATAGAATAGGTGTTGTGGGTCACAACGGTGCTGGAAAAACTACGCTTCTCCGAACAATTTCAAATCAAGATCAAGATATGGGTGATATTACTTTTGCACCCGGTTTACGCTTAGCGTTTTTAACGCAAGTTCGAGACTTAGATGAAGATGCAACACTCGAAGAAGAACTTAATCGCCGTGGCCGTCAGTTTCAGGAACTTGAAGATGAAATAACAGATATTGAAGAGAAGATGGCAATTCCTTCTTTCTATGAAGGGGACTGGCAACCAACAATGGATAGATATCAGGAATTACAGGCATTAATGGCACGTTCAGGAGGTGGAGATGTCGCCGGTCACGCCCAAGAAATTCTCAAGGCTTTAGATTTGGCACACCACCCTATGGACACAAAACTTTCCTCTCTTTCAGGTGGTGAAAAGGCAAAAGTTGCTCTTGCTAGGCAATTAGTTGGACTTAAAGAAATAGACCTATTATTTCTCGACGAACCCACAAATCATCTCGACTTACAAACACTTGACTGGCTAGAAAACTTTCTTTTGAATTTTCAAGGGGCCTTATTGGTCGTTAGTCACGACAGATATTTCCTTGATAGAGTTTGTAACAATATAGTCGAAATTCAAGATGCTCATTCGAAAGGCTATCCCGGCAACTATACCTCATTCCTTAAACAAAAAGAATTATTTCTCCAAACACTTGAAGACCGTATCAATAAAACACAAAAAGAATTGAAGCGATTAAAGGGTGCTATGCAGTCTATGAAAAGTAATAATAAATTTGACAAATCAATTTCTCAAAAACATTTTATGATTACGCGTTCAGAACGTGAATTAAAATGGCTTAAGTCAATTAAGCCAAGGCAGAGGAGAATGCTCAACTTCTCGTTACAAGCAACTGAAAAATCAAGTCTTGAGGTACTTGATTTTCACAAAGCCCATTTACACTTTGATGGTATGACTAGGCCAATTCTCCATGGTCTCGATGTAGGAGTTAGGAGAGGGCAAAAAATAGGCGTAGTAGGACCTAATGGGGCAGGTAAAACTAGTATTCTACGTGTCATAATAGGTGAATTAAAATTAGATTCCGGCCAACTTGACGTCAGACCAGGAGTTCAAGTCGGATACTTTCATCAAGATCATAGATCTCTAAATTTCGATAAAACTCCTATCGAGCAAATTCAAGAATTAAAGCCAAGAATGGACTATAAAGATATCAGAGCATTGCTTGGACAATTTCAATTCACAAGTGACATGGTAGATAATAAGTTAGAAAAATTGAGTGGAGGCGAGAGGGCAAGAATTGCCATGCTTAAATTATTACTCGAAGATAATAACATGTTACTCCTTGATGAACCTACAAACCATCTAGACACTGATGCTAAAGAAGCGCTTGAATATGCATTACAAGAATATGATGGAGGGATTATTACCGTGAGTCACGATAGGTGGTTTTTAGATAAAATTTGTGATACTATTTGGGAACTTCCAGGAGATGGTAGCCTTTGGGTCTGGCCTGGTAATTATTCTGAATTTATTCGTAGAAAAGCAGCTCAAAAAGCGCAAAAAGAATAATGTCGAGATATCAGATATTCGTATTAAAAAGCAGATTATTATGTTTTTATGGACCAGTCCGGTCACAATACTATGTGTTAGAGGGTATCTCCAACAGTATGGTTCGAGGGGCTGACAGTATGCAAAATATATTTTCTTCAAGAGAATATTCAATAGAAAATAAACGCAAATCAAGATTATCAATTGTATTGATTTTGTTAATGGTATTCTCAGTAGCGGCCCCAAGTATATCTCCAGTATCTCAAGTTCTAGAAGATACCGATGAGAGATATGAGACAGCTAACGGGACTCTTGACGATGCATCTACTTCTACGCTTCTTTCAAATCTAAATACTTCAAATCCTATTGAAGTATCTGGAGTCATGGATAACTTTCAGAGAGTACACTTAGTTTGGATTGAAAATGGTACAAGCCCTCAGTTGTATTATGCTTTAATCTCTATAGCTGGAATTGACACGGTATTAATCGCAAGTACTCCTGTAGGTCAGAATTCAACATCAGCGTTATCCAGTCCTTCTTTAGTGGTTGATTCAAATTATCGTACACATATTGTTTGGGCTGTTACTGATACTGAGATTCTATACACTCTACTGGATTCTTCCCTGGATGATCAAGACGGTAGCACGGGAGATATAGCATCAATGACTCTTGTATCTGAATATACAATAGCAGTTGGAACGGGTGTTAGAAACGACCCGGACATCGCAATAGACTCATTTGATGGAATTCATATTGTTTGGGTCGATACCTATGATAATCAAAGTACATTTTTCGGAGCATCCTTGATTTATTATGCTATGTTCGGCTTTAATTTATCAGGCTCTAGCTCAATTTCGACATTAATAGCTAATACGATTATAACTCCAGCGATTGGTTACAAAGGAAGTCCTGCAATTTCAATGGGAGTGAATAATACTGTTATTGTAGTATGGGAGGATACTCGCGGTAGTTTAATTGAATATGTAGGCTTAATAGATTCTTCAGGTTCAATGACTACCGAATGGCTAGATATGTGTGCGGTATTTTATGGTGGTAATTTAAGCAGTGGAGAATATTTTCAAGGTGTTAAACCAATGCTCGAATCCGCTAGTATAACCGTATTAGAGACACTATATGCAATAAGTGGACGAATGAGTTATGCAAGTAGCCAGAAAAATTGTGAAGATGCTTATGAAATAGGGGGATATGGTGACGGACCTAGGACTACTCATTTAGGTCAAAATACGACTGATACATCCGGCGGAATCAGGGCTTTATCGGATGTCATGTATAATGGTTCGAGTTACAATATTCCTTCAGATGCGGGCTACAACAGTGAAATGTGGGGTCCGGGTTCAACATGGGCATGTCTTTCTTGGAGAGATAATTCAGGAAGTGTGCCTGGTAACCCGGCGACACCATATGATCATCAATGGAATCCCAACGCTACAAGATTAATAATTCCTATATCTGACGAAGGTCCATTTGGAGGAGATCCAGCGGCAAATTCTGACGATACTCAAAGTATTGTTGAAGCACATGATGCATGTGTCAAGGCAGGCATAATTCCAGTTACTGTTGCAGGAACATCATCTTATGGTGTATCTACTGCAAGTGGTGGTTCTGATACACTTGTTCGTTCCCATATGATGGATCTCGCGCAATGCCCTGGATTAGTCATGGGAACTCAACAGAGAATTTGTGACGATACGAGTTGGGAAACAAAGGATGCAGGTGGAGAAATGTATCTATATCCATCCAATAATATGGCAAATTTCGAAGGTAATTTTGAGAGTGGTGCTTTAACAAATGGTTGGGCAGTTTCTGGTACTTCAAACGACATGTGGTCTGTAGAGGCTGCGGATAATGGATTAGTTTATTCAAGTCAGAATATGTGTGGCATTGGAGGTAATCAAGCAGGTTCTTTTAACTCTGTAAATTGCACTTTTTCTGTGCTCTCAAACAATACTCCTATAGATTTTACAGTCACAACTGATAATTGGGCATCAGAATTCAGTATGGATGTAATTCTTCCGAATGGGACAATAGACTCTTTCAATTCTAGCCATGTCACCAACTATTATAATGGGGTATTAGTTAGTTACAATGATGTAGGAAATTATACTATTTATCTTAATGACACATACGGCGATGGCGGTAGCTCAGTATCCGCAGATTATTTTTATGTTTCCCAGACGAATCCCTCATCCACTCCAATTTCCGGTACATACTCTGTACAATCCGGTTCAATCTCTGATAACCAAGATACAAACTTAGAATTTGTAGGGATATTGGCGGATGGGTCTGTAAGTTTCTCCTACAATGTTTCTTCCGAATCAAATTATGATTTTTTGAGATTTTATATTGATGGTATTCAGTTAGCTCAATGGTCAGGTTCTCAAACTGGTAATTTTACTACACCTGTTAGTCTCGGTCAACATACATTGATGTGGAAATATGTCAAAGATGGAAGTGTAAGCACCGGCCTTGATACGGCTTGGATCGATGATGTAATAGTTCCAGTCGCAAATTATACGGATGAACTCAACGCCCTTGTCAATGAAATAGTTTCATTAACTACTGGCAGTGGCTCAACAGAAACCTTCCTGACTGTATTAAATCCCTATTCAATTCTCAATTCTCCAAGGAGCGGTTGGTCAAGAGGAATGCCTGCAATTAGTATAGATGATCAAACCGGAGAATATGTCGAAGATATCGGACCTGCTCTTGATTATATTTGGCAAGATGGATTAGGTTGGAGCACAATCGGCCACTTTGTTTTAGTTAACGATACACGGCTAACAAATGGTCATGGTTGGTCAGTAAACCCCGAAGTGAATGTTGGCGATGACGGCAATATACACGTAGTTTGGGTAGATGGTCGAGATTCTATGCCAGGTCGAGATGTGGCCTCACAATTACATTACATGCAACTTGATTTGAGTCGTGCAGGAGTTCTTAATGGAGAGGCAGATGGTTTGAATTTAAACCAAGTATCGGTTGTTACAAATTCCGCAGTTCCTGGTTCAGACATGACTTATGGGGCTAATCCTCGAGTAGATTTAGATAATGATGGTTCAATCCACATTACTTGGTTTGAGTCCATGGATGAAACAGTTGTAGATGAGGGAGTAGTCGAACTTCGATGGACTCGAATAAACGCTCCATTATTGAATGATGAAGGAGAGCTCTTCACTGGAAAAACACTTACTGATGCTTATGGCGTAATAAACACAAGAATAATCGCCTCTAGTTCTGATAACTTGATGGGTATATTTGGAAACAATATGCAATCAGCATCTCAGCCAATAGTAAATTTCGATTGGCCGAATAGAGACATCATTTGGACGACAGACGATTGTTTAGATTCAACTTCAAATGAAGAGAAATGGGATGTTTGTATGTGGTCTGAGAATGTGTGGGATGTTGAAATAAGTTCAGATCCAAATGAAATAACTTTCCTTCCCTCTCAATCCTTTAATACAAATTATCAAATTAATGCAATCCAATTGCCCGGAGAATCCGACATTGTGATGATCGATGTTCAAGGTGTACCAAATAATTGGTTCATTGATGTTGGTTTTGCTGGTACCTATCAACATACAACAACATTAATTGAAAATCAAATGAGTAATTTCGATTTATTCATCCGAGCCCCTACTTTATCTCAGATAAATGAAGATCAAGAGTTCTGGTTGACTGTGTTGATTACTTCTTCCACTAAAGACGAAGCCTTTGTTACAAAATTGATTAAGATAAGTCTTACCAATGATCAAGATTGGAATGATGATGATGGAGATGGTATTTCAGATTCGAATGATTTATGTCAATTTGGAGAAACTGGATGGACCTCTTCTTCTTTCAATGATCATGATGGTGATGGCTGTAGAGATTCTTCAGAAGATTTAGATAATGACAATGATGGTTATTTAGATTCAGAAGATTTATGTCCGATTGGCCAAATTGGGACTATTCTGGATAATGACATGGATGGTTGTGATGATGTTACAGAAGATATTGATAATGATGGTGATGGAGTTGTTAACGGGTATGATCTATGTCCTAATGGAGCGCAGTATTGGGGAGCTTATGCAATAGATAACGATGGCGATGGTTGTCGTGATGCTGATGAAGATGATAATGATGACAATGACCCGTACTTAGATTCCAATGATGATTGTAGTTCAGGTTACTCTTGGTGGGATGATTTATACTTCGATCATGATGCTGATGGGTGTCATGATATATTCGAAGATAATGATGATGATAACGATGGTATCGATGACCGCGATGACTTATGTCCTCAAGGACTGGTACTTTGGATTTCAAGTCCAGCCACCGATCAAGACGGCGATGGCTGCCATGATTTGACTGAAGATGACGATAAAGATAATGACGGAATTCTTGATTTATTCGACCAATGCTCGATGGGTGTTTCCGACTGGTCTTCTTCAACAATAAATGATTGGGATTTAGACGGTTGTAATGATCTTTTAGAAGATCTTGATGATGACAACGATGGCTTTTTAGATACTCACGATAATTGTGTTAGAAGTGAGATGAATACTAATACTGGTGATTCAGATGGTGACTTAGATAATGATGGTTGTTTGGATGATTATGAAGACAATGATAATGATAATGACGGAATAGATAATGAATTTGATAATTGCCAGGATAACCCCTCCTCAGGCTGGATCTCTTCAGTAATCGAAGATGCAGATAGAGACGGTTGTCACGATGATAACGAAGATGCAGACGATGATAATGACGGAGTATTGGATAGTTTCGACAATTGTCCGAATAGTATCCAAAGCGGCCTCGATTTAGATAATGATGGGTGTATCGATGATACTGAAGACTCTGATGATGATGGCGATGGAATTCCAGATTCTAAGGACAACTGTCCAAACGGTTTGACGAATTGGCAATCATCCAAATCAACAGATTTAGATCGTGATGGCTGTATGGATTCTATCGAAGATGATAATATTGAGAGGAGTATATTCCAGTTAGCAACCTCTAATTCAATAATGACAGCAGGAATATTCAGCATCACTATGGTTTTATTAGCGGGTTTAGTATTAGTCCAAAGAAACAAACCAAAGATTAGTGGGTTATCTGATTATACTGATAAAATCCAGAACTCTTTGAATAGAGATTATGAGTTCGAAGAAAACACTAATCAGAAATTGGTAAACTTAACGAAAGTAGGCTACTCCCCCGAAGTTGCTCATGCAATTGTGGAGAATGAAAAGAAAGTAATGGGGGATTTTACTGAAAATCAACCATGAATCATTTTCTTAACCATTGGGGGTAACTGAAGCATGGGGCAAGGTACCATGCGAGCAGTTAGAATCGAGTGCGCGCCATCCTCAATAAATCATGATTTTCGTATTCAAAAGGCTCTTGAATTTGTTAGTTGGGATTATCGTGGGAATCTTGGAATTTTTGATGAAAAGCTTCGTTTAATGGTCGAATGCATTACTCTAGATTCTCAATGCCCACCTCCAGGATATAGCATAGGTGGAGTTTCAGTAATTGAGGTACTAGAAGAATGGTCATCCGATTATTTGACACATCATTTATTAGTTTTAGAATTTAATTCAGAGATTATTCAGGATTATTTTGCAGGAAATGATCTCTGTATTCTTGCCGGTAGTAACCTCACCTCTTCAGGCCTTGTATTGCAATTTTCCGGACGACAAGCATCAATTTCCAAAATCCTTAATGCAATTCGCAATAAGATGCCTGTAGAAAGAGTTACAAGGGCTAAAAATTCAAAAGGAATTTCTGATGTTGCGACGACTTTACAGCAACATCGTATTATCAAAGTAGCTCATAACAACGGTTGGTATTCTGTACCAAAAAAGACATCGATAAGAGATATTGCAGCCAAATTAGGACTATCGAAGTCTACGGTAGCTGAACAACTTGTAAAGGCCGAAGGGGAGATAGTTAGTGAATTTCTTAAGAAATCTCAATGAATCTAGCCTTGTTTGAGTATTCCTTTTTACTAACCAAGTAAGATAAACAAGAAGACTTGACATTCTTAGGTGAGAATTGCTCCGCATGAAATGAGCGTGATTCCAATGGTCAAAATTCCTGCAACAATATTACAACAATTTATTGGCATGGATGATTATGAAAAAAAGTTGACGATTGACCGTATTGCTAGAGAATTAGGGCTCACTATCGCTGATGTTGAAATCGAGATTAATAATTTTGAAAAAGGAGGATTCTCTCCGGCATCTAGCACAAATAGTATTGATATTCCAGATATAGAATCCAACTTTATCGGGTCGGAAGAATCCCGCCCTGGCTCCCCTGAATTCGTAAATGATGCCCACAAATATCGTTTTACATATGATCCAGGTAGAGATGCTAAAGAACGACAATCAACTGTAAATCAAGCAATTCTTTGCCCTCACTGTAATGTTGGGATAGGAATTCCACCTATTAGGCCAATTAAGGTGATGTGCCCATCATGTCGCGTAGAATCTTTATTTGAGAATTAATTAGACGCCCCAGAACTTATTGTTGGAGAGTTCTTCTTCGTCCTTTGTTATTGATTCAACCGCTGTCTTAAGGAGGTAGTATAGTATGAGTGTGAATAATGGTAAATCCCAATCTCTTGAAACAGTTTCAAAGTTCACTATGTATGACTGAGAACTAAGGATTGTGATTAATACACCAAGTGAAGCATCAGCAATTGTGTATACAATTGCCCCCCTTCCTGCAAGGATCATTGATCTACCAGTATAGGTTCCTTCGCCCCATCTTACTGCCCCAATTGCTAATGCAAACGTAAATACAGCAACAACAAGCCATTGGAGGGCTACTTCAATAGCAGTAGTCCATATCAATGCGTCCGAAGAATCTCCATAATTTACTGTATCAGAGAAAACTTGAAACATAGTTATTCCCGCCAAGAAAACTGAAAATATTGACATCGCCCATAGCATAGATGAGAAGATTCCTTTTTGTGCACTATCTCTTAAATCGACCATCAGTCTTTCTAATTGTTCTTCCCAACCCAGGCCCTTAGAAAGAATCCAAATACCAACAATTAACGGCATAATTCCGATTAAAACTTTCCCATTTGGCAGAATCAACCCTAACCCTATAATCATTAAAAAAATAGAAATAGGTACTAGTAATTTCGCTCTCCATCGAGGGTCATCTATTGCCTTGGCAATGTAGTAATAAGTAGACTCAATACCTTTAGACTGCCGAACTATTATTTTTTCAACGTGATCTACTCTGACACGAGAAGTAATTATTGGCATCGATGCTTCATCATCTGCTCCATCAGTTACAAGAATTGCAACATCAGGTTGAAATTCTTTAATCACTTCATCCAATTGACTTGCAATTGCCCTATCGCTTCTTGGACCTACACGTACATCTCCAGTTAGTATAGCAACTTCTACTTCATCATTTGAGTCCACGTTTTCCATTAACCTATCGTAATGGTGTAATGCTCCTAGAATTGCATTCGTATCAGATTCTTCAGGGTCTGCAATTCCAAGTTTTATTGCAGCAGTAATGGTTGGTTTTCGTCCTATAACGGGACCTCTAATCGCTGCTTTAACGCCAAGGTCATTATCTCTATCTATTGTTAGAACCAGTGTCCGCACCATTCGACTTAACCCCCTATAGATTCGCCTTAACGAAAGTCACCTATGAAGAATTGTCTTTTATGACTAAATTTTACTTAGTTTCTTCAATAATGGCCACTCCACCACCATCTTTGAAACGACGTCTTTGTTTTGCTTTAAGATACTTCAATGGATGTGTTAACCATTCTTGATCACATAGCCGATCATCTCCGGGAGAAACCGGGCATCTAGCGCTTGTTTTTAGAGCAGCACACCCATGAGGTGTATACCCTCTTTCAAAAATTTGATTAATTTGATAACTTGTAGTATCTGCATTATAATCTGGTGCATTAGAGAAAAATCCACAAGTTTGCTCCTGAGTCAAACTCATCGCTAGAGACATAGATGCCAAAAATACTCGACCTGTATGATTAACATTCACTCCTTGACTTAATTCAGCCACTGCTGATTCAAAGCAAGGCGGCCAATCTTCTCTGATAGCTGCAGTCATTGGCATTTCGTCTTTGACCTGTTCGGATAATAGCTTAGTGACTCTTTCCACTGGATCAAGGAATAGTTCAGCAAATGAATCATCCATTTTATTCATTCTATCTACACAACTATTCGTTAAATCTTCTCGAATTCGTTCTTTAATTAGCCTTGCAGTCCGCTGTCTGCTTGTTTCTCCTGCCCCTGGATTCATACACACCCAACCGTTCTTTACTGGCCGATTTATTAATCTCCAATAATTGCCAGATATTCGTGGACATAATTCTATAAAATCACTCATAGGGATCCAGTAGGTAGCAACACCTCTATTTTGTATTTCTTTAATGTCTGAAATGTAAGATTTTGCTAAGATAGCAAAATTTTCCTTATCCATGCCGAAGAGTTGGTCCGCCCTGCTAGCTTCGCCTTCAACCCACCTTGCCAACAGACGTTCATTGAATGATGCACAAACAATAAGCATGGCATAAAGAAAAGATAGTGATTCAGTCATTTTACCCAAATCTGAAGATAAATCAATAGTCGTAGCAGCGTCTACTCCTTCTTTATGCATTACAGATTCTAGGAGGCGTATTCTCCCTCTCGCCCTTACCTCTTCAAGCCAAGGTGCTTCGATGAGATCTTCTACTGTTATTCCATTTTTTTCAAGAACAAATTTCAGAAAAACACTGCCTTGAGGTAAGAACGGATATCTCGCCATTATCGATTCATTTTCGATGCTCGGTTTGGTGAGCGGCATCGGCATATTACAAGCATGAACGACGAGGGTTCTTGAATGCTCACCGACCCCTTCCACTGGAGTTAACGTGTTATGTCAATTGATATCGGCGTTTCTACAACTAATAATAAATTAATTCAGATACAGGATGAAGTACGAGATTTTTTCGGATGGGACATCGAATCTGACACCGAAAGTGCAATGCAATTACTATCAGCGGTGGAACTCTATCCAATTGAGGCTTGGACCAGATCTCAGAGATTAGTGACATTAGCAAACCTACGTAGGAGGTTAGTACTTAGAGATACTAAAATTGCAGTATTAGGCGCCGCTGTTGAAGAATCAGAAGTAAAATCTTTGTTAGATACTACCGATCTAATTGTTGCAGCCGATGGAGCAGTAGGAGTTCTTTCTTCATTACCTGAATCTATATCCGAACGGGCTTGGTCACGCTTAGTTTGTATTGTCAGTGATGCTGATGGGGGCGAGGGGACTACAGCAGCTGTCAAGAGAAGCATTCCAGTTATTCTGCATGCCCATGGGGATAATTTTGATTCTTGGAAAGAGATTTTGACTCTAGCAGCGAATATTCAAACTCCTCCTCGGTTAGTACTTACTCATCAAACTCCTAAAAAAATAGAGGGTATGTATAACCCAGGGGGATTCACTGATGGAGACAGGTCAATCTGCTTTTTGGTTGCCTTAGGCGTCCCTATCGCCAACATCTCGTTGCTGGGGACTCGTACCGATATAGTGGGTAAATGGTCTGGTGTAACTAATCCCGCTGAGAAACTGATTAAATTACAATGGATGGCTAAAATTTTGCAGATTCTAGGCGTCAAATACTAATTATAAAAAATCAGTTAAAGTCATTACAGTCACGCGATCATTATTGAATAATGAATCTGTACTCTCAGTCAACCATCTAACTCTCTGCTCTGTATAAAGATCAACTCCGTAGTTTTGAATAATACCTTCTGTTACTTTGATATATTTTCTTACAGCACCTTCTGAAACAGTTAGTATAACATTCCCCCCACATTTTGTAGTATCTTCCCCTCTTCTTGCAGATAAGCCACCAATTTCTAGTTTATGTGTTTGAATACATTTGCCTGCTAAAGGCATTCTTCTATATGATTCGCCACATTTCACACATCTTACTTTTTGTCTTGTAAATGCCACTAGATTCCCTCTTAAATCCGGTAAAAAGTGAGATTCAATTACTTGTGAAGCGACCTTTTCAACCCGCACGCTCCTCAACAGACTCCCAATCGCCAATTGTCCGTTCATTTTATCTTCCATTGATCCTAAAGTTTTGTAAGCAGAATTAGTAGGACCTGCATCTAAATCACCAGATTCATGAGTCCAACCATAGCCTCGTAAGTCTCCAATTGTTCCAAGCCTTGATTCTACAGTTTCAACAATATTGCTTAACTCACTTGGGTGCGGTTGTCTGAGAGTTTCTTCATAAAACTGTCTTGAATAGTTATGTTCACAATCTACATTCAATGCTTCTTTATCGATTTCACTGGGATTCAATCTAGTGGTTAAAACAAGAGGCGCATCCATTCTCCCACCTCTTCCTGAAGGCAAAATATGTTTTGAAAAATTTAGTAAACCATCCATTAGCATCAATATACTATCTTCATCTCCATCACAATTTCTTCTTTTTGCAGCATGGAAAAGTGGATGTGCATAGCCTGCAGATGCAGCAGTCCAGCCAATTATTCGGCATAATACTCCACCAGAGGTATGTGGAGCAAGCCCTATAGCTAAAGATCCAACAATATCATTAATATTCTTAACATTATAGAAAGGTTCCATTTTATAGAAACGAACTAACAAGTCATCAATAAAATTGCATGTTGATACCAAATGCTGCTCTGCATTCAAAGAAGGAATAATGTCCTGAGGAAATAATTCTAAAATTTGCTCGTCCGAGACTAAATCTTCACCAAATACGTCTTTTTGATACCCCAATTCATACAATTTTTCCCACGAAGTATAAATTTCTCTAGGTTTAAAATGAGTTACTGGAACATCTATCATATCATATCTTGAAGTACCATCTCGAAAGACCGAAACCCCATGTTTCCCCCTAAGAATCCCTTTTTCTATTGGTTCAGGTGTTTGTCCTTCGGAAAGTAATTCTTTCTGTGCTTTGATAATTTTTGGTAATCTATCTAAGCCCAATGATCTTCTTTTAACTTCTAATATTTTGTCTAAATCTACAGTTGTTCTTTCGCCTCTTCTCCTTCTTCGCAGATTTGAACTCCTTGATTTTCTTTCAGTAGTTTTTCCTCCACATTCTATTGCTTCAGACGCGTCTTCTCTATTATGGCACACTAAATTGGGTGATTCTTTACCACAATCTTGACAAATACGTCTTCCCATTTCTACCCTGATACGTCCTTTACTTGCTGCTTGTAGTAGTAATTTCTGAGAGCCACCATTTTCTCCGATTGGATATAATGAATGAGTCATTGGTTTTAATTCTCTTCTAGCGGCTTTTTCAGGCCTCCCCATTCTTGCCCCAACTCTGCAGGGAACTGAATCCTCCCACCTCAAATTAGAGACTTTTCTTATTACCCAGAGGCTTCTTTCAACCTCATTCTCATCGATTAATATTTTTGCATTTAACAATTCTTCACTGTTTTCAGTACCGTTGTCGATAATTTTCTCTGCGGCTTTTTCTCCTGCTTTTTCAGTCTCTTGAATATTCATTCCAGATTGTCTAGCAGCAGTGGTGGCTTCGATGCGTTCTAAATCCCTAAGATGTTCTAATTCTTGAATTCTTTCGGTTTCTTGTTTGATTCTTGTTCGAGCATTATTTATTCTTTCTACTCGTTGTCCTACATGTGATTCCGTATCGATTAAAATTGTAATCTTTTCTTCTGAAATTTCTAGTCCCAAACCCTCTAGTAAAGATTCCCAATTGTTATCGATAATGAGATTCCCGCTTTCATGATAATGCTCAACCCCTAGAGTCATAAGTGAAGATTTCACAACTCCATGATTTTTCACTTCAGTCCATCGCGGCCAATTATTAGAAATCTGTTCAGGTATTTGATTATTGACAACACTCTCATCGAAAGGCCAATTTTCAACAATATTTGGGATTATTATAGCTCCGTTTTGAATTTTTGAATTTGTCAAACTTTGAATTAATAAAGGTATGAAATTCAGAGGTAAGTCTGACCACCAAAGATTCCATGGAGGCGGAATAGCAGCACCAAAGTCGATAGAGATCTGTTTAATCTGTCTCCATTCTAATTCTAATTCTCTAAGATACATTACCCATTTTCGTTTTCTCCATTTTCTATCTATGGGGTTTTCTCCTCCTCTTTTTATCGCGCCATTAAATGGCAGACCTTCTGGTAAAGATTTTTTTTGAACCCCTATTATTGAGGCAAATTTTTCTACTTTTGAGGGCATATCAAGAGATTCTATTAAGTCAGATGCCCACCAATCTTTATTGTACGCTGAAGGGACTAATTTCTTATTATTTTCCAAGAATTCTCCATAGCCGATTAATATCTCTCCAGAATCCCATATGCTTTTGATTTCAGTAAGGCTTTCTCTCCAATCTTCTAAATCTTTAATTCGCCTATATTCTCCATTATTCATTAACACAGTAGGCCCATCGACCTCCGTGCATGGAGTTACTGCGCATGCCTTCCCCGGTCTTTCAATTTTCATTTGTGTCCCTACGGCGAGGAATCCGCCCATCGCTTCCATAGTGACTGGATTAACTCCGGCTGCAGCCAAACCTGTAATCCTACTTCGCCCATATCTTAGTCGAAATCCCCCGGGTTGGTTAGGTTCACCAAATACGGGCCTTCCTGCAATGACATCTTCCATATATCTACTAATAGGAGCAATTTCTCTAGCTTTGAAAGAGTCTTTATTTTGGTTATTATCTTTATTTTTATTTGCAAATTGAGCTATAAATTCCCAACCTTGAATATTCATTCTTTCAGTATGCTTCTGAACTTTAGGTGCTTTCAAACATAGCCCCTCTCCGATTACAAGCATGACTCCCCCCCTAATCCGGGTTCTATATGATCCATTAGAATTGACAATATTTCTCACTTCTTTATACCCCGAACATTCTATTTTTTCAGTTTCTTCCCCATTGACCATCACGGGACACGCCCTCATTATAGTCTCAATTTCTTCTGGTGGTGGCTTATATTGCAAACCTACTCGATATAATCCAAATTCTTCTTTTACCCTTTCAACTTCTTGAGTTGTTGGAATATATCTATTCAATCCTAATTCTCTCCTAACCATATCTCCGATAAGAACTCCAAGAGCTTGAGCAGTCCCTCCAGCGGCTCTAATCGGCCCGCAAAAATCTATTGATAAAAACTCAGTTCCATCAGTATTATTTAGGATTCTTACATCTCCGATTCCATCTAAAGGTGCGACTAAAACTGCTTCAGTTAATACAGCCAAACCGACTCTCAATCCACAATCTATTGACTTCTGCATATCTAACGTTTGCTCATTCATTTTTCTAGCAACATCTACAGCAATTTGTATCGAAGCACTTTCTCTATCTGTAGTTTTAAGAAGATGCCTTAAATCATCCTCTATCTTCATCCCATCTAAGTAATCTTCAAGTAATTTTTCTGTTCTACTTGCTAAATCAGAAGCTCTCGGGATCTCAATGAAATTTTCAAAATCAAGGCCTCTTAATTTGGCTTTTTGAGCGATTTGATACACCCCTTCAGTATGTTCTTCTAACCACGCTTCATAATCTGATTGTTCTTGTTCAAGACGAGCAGTATCAATTGTGAAATTTTTACTACTTACTTCATCCATATGCATCCCCCCGGCCACTCAATAATCTCTCAACGATACCGGCCGCACAAGAACATTCACAGTAAACAATGTCGAATCACGTATTTTGATGTGACAACATTCATTCGATTCACTGCCGCCGCACATAAGAGGAAACAGTATGTCGACAAGTGTAAATGATGCTAAATCTCGCTTAATCCAAAAAGTCCAAGAGCTGGCTTATCTCCATTCTCCAGATGATTTATTCACTTTAGCCAGTGGTAGACAGAGCCCCCATTTCTTTGATATGAAACCAGTAATGATGGACCCTGAAAGCGCTCATCTTTTGGGAGTTATGATACATTCAGAAATAGATTTTTTAGATTCAATTGACGCAATCGGAGGGTTGGAGTTGGGAGCCGTACCGTTAACTGGGATAGTAATTGCCAAGGCTCCAAAAGGCTCGTCTCTCCGTGGATTTATGGTCCGTAAAGAAGCGAAAGGGCGAGGTGGAAGGAAGACAGGAAATCCCCCTGGTATCGAGGGAGCGAGCCTCAAAAAAGGAGATAGAGTAATTTTGTTAGAAGATGTAACAACAACTGGAGGTTCAGCACTTAAAGCATCAGAAAGGCTCGTCGAAATGGGCTGTGAAGTGGTCGCTTGCATAACGATTCTTGATAGGCAGGAAGGTGGGATAGAAGCTTTCAATCAAGCAGGTGTTTCATTACTTCCTTTACTTCTACGTTCTGATATCACAGGTGAGTGAATGAGCCAGCATCAAATTGATACCGACAACCTTCCTTATCATCCGGAAAAATTACTCAGAAAAGAATATGTTAGTGTTAATGATTATTTTTCTTTAGATATAAGGGCTGGGAAAATAATAGATGTCTCCGAATATCCTGAGATGAGAAAACCATCCTATAAAATTCGAGTTGATTTCGGGCCTTTAATAGGCGAATTATCTAGTTCTGCTCAGATAACTAACTATTCCAGAAGTGAATTAATCGGACGCTTGGTTGTCGGGGCAATCAATCTTGGAGATAAAACGTTACCAGGGGGTTTCGTTTCTCAATTTTTAATTCTTGGTGCTCTAGATCCAGATGGTTCCGTTAATCTTCTAGAATTGCCAGATGGTGTTTTACTAGGCTCGACTGTAGCCTAATCTTTAGTAATTTTATTCTTACTTATGCACATAACAATAACCGGAGCTTCTAAACTCTAATCTCTGACACTTTTTATCATTTAGATTATCTATGTATTTGCAATAACCATCTGATGTAGATTTCCTCATCTCCAGTTTTCTTGGAGGCGGTATTCTCTCACTATCATCAGATAATTGGGTGGTAGTATGAGTGTGGTTTAGTTCTTCAAGCGTTTTAGCGTCTTCAGCGATCTTAGCCTGCGCTTTTGATTCTTTTTTAGATACTTTAACACATTCTCTACAAAGTAAAAGCGCGATCTTTTGACCCTTCTCATCTTTCTTTGATTTACTTGTTGCTGCCGCGCCAAGAGCTCCATCTAATGCTGCTCCGCCACCTCCGGCCACAGAGGTGATTGCCAGAATGCCTACGCCTAAGACAACCACTCCAATTGCCACTTGTCCTAGAGTTTTGGCATAGGCTTCCACTGGATCAGCGCCGACAGTTTGGCAGTCGGTGCAAATATGTGCCCAACATCCACCTCTTTGGCAATTCCATGCTAGAGATTTATTTTTCTTTAGACATTTATCGCAGGTGCCTTTAGCTAGAGCTTGATCGGGATTTCTAGATAATATCGCAATTACCCCCCCAATCCCCAAAATTCCTCCTACGAATATCATTCCTATGCCGCCCTGAGCTGCTAGATAAGCAGCGAAGGCTACTACTACTACACCTGCGCCTTTCCTAACCATTGTTTTACGATATAAATCCTCTTCAGTTAGTGTTTTATCGCCCATTAGCCTATCTGCTTCTGGGTCAAAAAACTCTCCTCTTAGTTTAGGTTGAATTCCATTTAGAAGATCTAATTCTCCAGCATCAAACCAGAAGGTAGGGCAATTCTCACAAGAGTCAATTATGACTTTTTTAGATTCAGATATGTCAATTAAATTTAATTTATCTCTAATTTCTTCAGGCACGTCTAATTCAATTTCTTTCATTTTAGCCGAACAAATCGGGCAATCGCATCCAATTTTTTGTGTATTTGAATCCGCACTCTTTTCATCTAATTCTCTTCCATTTGAAATAACCGACTCCATCGATTTAGCAGCGACAGCTACTCCCCAACACTCTTTACAAATCAATAAATCCACTCCTTCAGCCTGTTCACTAGTTTCTATGTATAGCCCTAACTTGCACCGAGGGCAGTTATGGTCACTAAGTTCACTCATAGTTATGTCAAGTAGGACATAACACATTACTATTGTCACGGCATTAGACCATTATCCTCTTGAGTGTCAGTTACTTCCGATGGGTATGACCTACGTAGGAATGTCAACAACTTTAGGCGAAATCCAAATTGAACTTTACACAAATGATTGCCCGGAAACCACTGGTAATTTCTTAAAATTAGTAGATTCGGGATATTATGATGGGCTTCATTTCCATCGAATAATAAAAGATTTCATGATTCAAGGCGGCTGTCCTAAATCAAAGGATCCAGATAGTCGTGCAGCAGGGACAGGAGGACCGGGTTGGCAAATTCCTTGCGAAGCTTCTGCACTTGCAAAGGCGCACGATAAACCAGGCCTATTCTCCATGGCTAATGCTGGAAAAAATACAGGCGGTTCACAATTCTTCTTAACGACAGTAGCTACTCCTTGGTTGAATGGCAATCATGCAGTTTTCGGAGAAGTTGTAAAAGGAATGGATATAGTTAAAGAAATAGAGTCACAAAATACTGATTTCCGAGACAAACCTCAAACACCTATGCAGATTATTTCTGTCAAAAGAATTTGATTCTTTGTTTTTATGAAAACTTAAAATGTCCTGCTGCGAATCGAAACCCTAAGTTTATTAATAAGTTAATAACCGCTTATTACATGGCCAAACATCGCGCTGGCGATCGTCGAATTTTAAGTATAAGTATACCAGAAGAATTAGCGAAAAAACTAGATAAAAAAGTAGGCAAAGGACAGAACGATGGACGTTCCGCAACAATCTCTAAAATGATTGAAAAAGCCCTTTCTTCAGATAGCAATTCTCAACCATACGCTCCCGAGGGCGTGCCAAAAAAAGCTCGTGGACAAAAAGACTCAATGAGGATAGAGAAAGATACAATGGGCGAGGTAGAAGTCCCCTCCGACCGTTATTACGGCGCTCAAACTGCACGTTCACTAATAAATTTCAATATCGGAAATGATACGATGCCGCATGCAATGATTCGTGCCTTCGGAATTCTTAAAAAATCCGCAGCAGAAACGAATGTGGAATTAAAAGAATTAGATCCTAAGATTGGGGCATTAATTTCTTCTGCTTGCGAAGAAGTAATTTCAGGCAGCCTAAATGCTCATTTCCCATTGCGTGTATGGCAAACTGGTTCAGGGACACAGACTAATATGAATGCCAATGAAGTAATTGCTAATCGTGCTATAGAACTCACAAACGGCCAACTAGGGAGTAAAACACCAGTCCATCCAAATGATCATGTCAATAGGGCCCAATCAAGTAATGACACATTCCCTACTGCAATGCATATAGCAGCAGCCGAAGAAATCCGCCACAGGTTAATACCTGCAATCATGAATCTAAGAAACTCTTTAGATCAGAAATCAAAGGATTTTTCCGATATAGTTAAAATTGGACGTACGCATTTAATGGATGCTGTGCCTTTGACATTAGGTCAGGAATTTAGTGCATATGTTTCAATGCTAGACTCCGATCTCGTACGTATAGAAAACTCTCAAGTAGATCTGCTTGAATTAGCTCTTGGAGGAACTGCAGTGGGCACCGGTCTCAACACACATCCTGATTTTGCTGAAAAAGTAGCAGAAAAGATAGCAACATACACTTCTTTAGATTTCGTTAGTGCAGAGAATAAATTCGCTCAATTAGGTGCTCATGATGCTATAGTTGCTACTTCTGGAATGTTGAATACTTTATCTGCATCTTTGATGAAAATCGCAAATGATGTGAGATGGATGGGTTCTGGACCTAGATGCGGATTCGGAGAGTTATCTCTACCTGCAAATGAGCCTGGTTCGAGTATAATGCCGGGAAAGGTAAATCCAACGCAAGCAGAAGCAATGACGATGGTTTGTTGCCAGGTGATGGGTAATAATACAGCAATTTCAATAGGAGGTAGTCAAGGTAATTTCGAATTGAACGTTTACAAACCAATGATGATACATAATCTTCTTCATAGTATTCGGATACTTTCCGATACCTGTATCTCTTTTTCTGAAAAGTGTATTATGGGGTTAGAGGCAAATCACGAGAAAATTTCTCAACATTTAGAAAACTCATTAATGCTTGTTACAGCATTAAATCCTTACATAGGTTACGACAATGCTGCAAAAATTGCCAAAAACGCTCATAAAAATGATTTGACATTAAGGGAAAGTGCACTTGATCTGAAATTATTAGACAACCATCAATTTGATGAATGGGTAAAACCTGAAGAAATGATTGGGCCTAATAAGAATTAGAAAATAGAGCCGAAGTACCGATTAGGTGGGAGCTAGCAGTGGGTTCTGAACATTGGGGGATCATTACCCTCTGCTAACTCCGCAGGGTCCCAAGTCTGCAGGTTCCCGAAGGTCCCTACTCGCCTGGGGTAGATGACTCTGAGACTTCATGCTCTCTCTTTGTCGTTTTCCGAATTTTAAGAATCTCTTCTTTTAACCCGTGTTCGCTTATTTCCCTAGCTCTCACTAGTTTTTTCCACGCCTCAGTACTGATCCTCCACGGTTTCCCGCTCTTGTTCTCAATGTGTTTCCGTTCTGTTTCTCTTCCCCTTCCTTTCGTCCAGTTTTTTTCATCTTTACTTCCTCACATATGCGCCTCAAATCTGTCCCATCTCTGGTTCATTTTCTTCGCTCATGTACCTTTTCAGGATAGTTTTGTATTTCGGTTTATGTTTTCCCCGTTGCCGGTTCGGTTTTGTTTTCCATACTTCCTCTGTGATTTCTTTCCCCTTCCTTTCGTCCAGTTTTTCCCATCTCAGTTCTCCCGTCGTCTTACGTCCACAGACGTTTTGACTATTCCCCGGATCTCTTTCGATTTCCGGTTTTACTGCTCCTTTTCGGAGCTCGGTTGTTGTGGCCCGCGGGTCGCGAATAAACGCGCCCACACTCCTTCACCGAAGCAGCAAAGTTATCAGGGAGGGCCACGGTTCTTAAACCTTCCCCTAACAAAGCCGCAGTCCACTGGAAACAGGGGTTAAACAGGGGTTATTTCCACTGCATTTTTTAAGTCATCTTAGCGCTCTTAATCGTTTTTTTAACAAATCTCTTTTCAGTTGGTCATCCGAATCTTCTTTAATTTCGCCTAGCCTTCTAGAGAGTATTTTTTCTTCAAAAAGCATTATTTTTCCATTTTGGTCTGATACCGCAATCTTATCATCTGTATTACTCATTAATCTAATCCTGGAATCATGAATGATTTGATGTTGTATTTCTCCATCATTTCTATTTAGTAGATATATGTTGTTTTCACTATTAGATAATGATGCCCAAATAAAATTTCCAACATCTAGTAAACAATCAATTATTCCAACAAATCCTTTTTTCCAACCATTTGATGACATAATAGTCCCATCACTGTTTCCAACACACCAATTATTTTCTTTTGATATAGCTGCAGTTATTGGCGATTTTTCAAATTGAATAACATTTACCTGGTCATCATTAATTTCAGTAATCGATCCATTGCTGTGCCCCAATAAGAAGCCAGATAATGTTTCAATTCCAAGCGTAATCGGGCTTTGCCCCTTAATTTTCTTATGCCTAATTTCATATTCACTATTTATTGCTAAATATCCGCATCTGGGCCTCCCCACACCTAAAATCAGCTCATTTTTTTGCATTATTAAAAACCAGGGTTTTTCTTCGAAATTAATTGACTTAATTATTTTTGAATCTTTATTGAACTGAAATAGTGTGGTTTCGGTATAGTCTTCCACATCAAGTTCATACAACGATGAAGTCACCCAAATTGAATCTTTATCCAATACGACAAGATCACTAGATCCTCCAATATTTTTTGTCCACTTTAAAGTTCCTTGTTCTATTTCTATCGCATGCAACTCTGCCGATGCAGTTACATAAATTCTATCACTTATTGCAATATCTGAAATGGGGCCATCTACTTGTAATGTCCATTTTTCCCGGCCATCATCAATATCCCAAGCCGCAATCTTCCCGTCTTTTGAACCTGCAATTAGGGCATTATTATGTATAATTAGGGTGGTACATTCACTCCCTAAATCTCTGACAAACGAGGATAGTCCCTCTAGTCGATGCTTTTGCATTAATATTCCTAAGCATGCCTGTGCTTTCGTGCTTTCGTATCTAAGATGTTAATTCATACAAATATTGCATCTTATCTTGAAGATACTTCACGAAATCATCAGGCGACGGAGGGCTACCTGTAGCTTCTTCGATTAAGGCAGAAGGTTCTATGATACTTCCTCGTGAATGTACATTCTTTCTCATCCATTCAAGGAGGGGTGTAAAATTACCATTTTTAATCAGTTGATCATGATTAGTTAGTTCTTTCTTCGCTGCATTGAGTAATTGAGCAGAGTATAGGTTACCAAGGGTATATGTAGGGAAGTATCCAAATGCTCCAAATGACCAATGTATATCTTGAAGGACACCTAATGTTCTATTCGGTGCGCTAATTCCTAAAAATTCTTGATACATATTATCCCATGCATCTGGTAAGTCATCAACTTCAATCTCCCCGGCAATAAGTTTCTTCTCAATTTCATACCTTATCATAATATGGAGATTATATGTAGCTTCATCTGCCTCAACTCGAATCAAACTAGGCTCAACAAAATTCACTGAACGCCATAAATTCTCTGCCGAGACCCCTTCCATTTGTTTTGGAAAATGTTTTTTCCATAAAGGAAGTGACCATTCACAAAATTCTTTTGATCGGCCTATTTGATTTTCCCATAAACGACTTTGACTCTCATGTATTCCTAAACCATTGGCTGAACCAGCAGGTTGAAAATCTAAATTTCTTGGCCGTCCTTGTTCATAGAGTCCATGTCCTGTTTCATGCATTGAACCATATAATGACCCAAAAGGATCGGTCTCATCATACCTAGTCGTCCACCTTACATCATCAGGATTTGGTCCACCACAGAATGGATGAGTTGATGCATCTCTTCTACCTGCCTGGAAATCAAAACCTATTGCTTCAGAAATAGATTGCGAAAGCCCCTCTTGCCCTTCTTTGCTCCAGGTATTTTCATGAACCCAAGACATATCTGGCTTCTTTCCATTTTCGATCACTTTTTTTACAAGCGGAGCAACATTCTCTCTCAATCCAGCAAACAAAGGGTCTACCTTTGAAACAGTTAAACCAGATTCATATAAATCAAGAAGTGCATCATATCTAACACCCTCATAACCTAGATAATCGGCTTTTTTTCTTGACATTTCTACCATTTTTACCAAATCATCTCTAAATATAGAAAAATCATTTTTTGACCTTGCTTCGGCCCAAGAAATTTGAGATTTTGATTTATGCATTGCCATTTCCGCTACAAATGCAGTAGGAAGTTTTGTAGCTTTTCTATAAGAATCTCTAGTTAATCTAAGATTTCCCATCTGTACTCCATTTAAGTCATCTCTTTGTTCCAACTGTTCGAGCAACTCTCCTATTCTTGGATTTGTTAGCTTTTCATGGCCTGTTTTAGAGATCCAAGAGAGTTGTTCGGCTCTCAATGCTGCTGCTTTTGGTGGCATTAATACTTCTTGATCCCAACCCAAAAGTCCTCCTATTTGGCTAACTAAATCGATATCTTTCAATCTTATTAATAGTTCATCATAAGCATCCATAGTTTCGCGGAATCAGTATTGTAAATCAAACCCTTTCATTAGAGAGTCTCAAATTAATATGTCTTTGAAGGTTGTTTAATTTCACGCACCGAACCAATCTCTTAGAACTAATCCTATTACGAATGAAATACCAGTAACTACAACTAAAATGCCAGTCATCTCAAAAAATCGTTGCTTAAATGAGTATTCCTGAGCTATAGATACATAAAAATTGAATAAAGCAATAATCAACAATCCAATGATTAGAGTTGCACAAAGTGCTTGAACATGCGGTTCTAGGCCAAATATAATCTGACTATTTTCATTTAACAGTAGGTAAGGTGTAACAAGAAGTAATACTGTAACCAGATATGAAGTTCCAGTATAAATCGCTGCTTTCATCGGCGAACGTTCAGATTTTTCTTCCTTAGTTGCTAAAAATTCTGACGCAGCCATACTAAATGATGCTGCAAAACCCGTCACCAATCCTGCCAATGCTACAATTTTTAATTCTTGAAATGCGAAAGTAAGTCCTGCAAGTGCCCCCGTCAGTTCAACTAAAGCATCTGAGAGACCTAAAATCACACTACTTAGATAATTCAAAGCATCTTCTTCCAATAGGGAGAGGAGCTTCTCTTCATGTTCATCTTCTTCCTTAGCAATATCATCTAGTCCTAAATCCAGATATTCTGTTGAAGCCCCTTTCTCAATTTTTTCCATTAATTTCAGAGAGAATGTAAGTCCCAACAAAATCGATGCCAGAACATGTAATGATACTCTGATTTTTGATGCACTAACGTCGACATTAGTAATTTCTCTTAGAATATTATAGTGCTCTATTTCTTGTGAAGATATTTGTTCTAGAATTTGTTTATTATTTTCATTTTTTTGTTTTTTAGCAAGTTTTCTATAAACTTCCGCTTCAGTAATTTCCATCCGCTGAAGCCGAATCAAACGTCTCTTCCTCTTACTATCCACAAACTTTGTCCAAACGTTGGAGTTATTCAAGTAATCTATTGTTATGTTCATATTTTCATTAATTTTTTAATCAGATATCAAAAACCATTATGGCAAACACTCATGAGTAATATAAATGACGCGAGTTATATGATTAAGAGGTCGTTGAGTCTATGCTTGACACTATTAATTATTATGCCAATGTTATCCGGTTGTTTTGGTACCACTGAATCAGATATTATACTTGAAAAGTCTCATTGGCTACCCGATGTTGAAGATAGATCCAATTTGCAGTATCAGGATAATGATGTGTTCAGTCGTGTATCTACTAATGGCTCATATGAGATAGGTGCAGTCAAATCAATTTTTGTATCAGTTCCAACAATTACTACTAGTGACGGTGGTGCTGGAATAACCGGTGATGCCGCAGTGCATCTAGGATTATGGCTACCTATCATCGAAGGTTGCGACTATGATTCCGCAGAAATTTCAGTCGATTGCCAAGTACCAATAATTGCAGAAATAGGTCCATACTATAATGACGGAGATGTTGATGCGCTAACTCCTGCCGATAGATTAGGGCGTTTTTTGATTGAGAATTTTGTCCCACATGGGTATGGAATTGCTCAAGTGAGTGTATTTGGAACTGGAGAAAGTAATCATTGTATGGATTTAATGGGAACTGATGAACAAAGAGGGATCCATGCTGCCGTTGAATATTTGGGCTCAGCACCTTTTTCGAATGGTGCAGTAGGCATTATTGGTAAATCATATGATGGCTCAACACCATGGGAGGCAGCTGCCATGGGTTCTGAATATCTTAAGACAATAATTCCCATGTCTGGACTCATTGGAGCTCATGACTTAATGTGGCGTAATGGTAGTATGGAAGCTAGAGGGGCAATCATGCACAATGGGGTGTATGGGAGTTTTGGTTTAGATGGTGACCTTCAAGATGCTGAAAATGCTTGTGAAGGTTATCTAGAAGGATATTATGCTGGACCTGCTGCATATTTGTCAGGAGATAATTTAGCATGGACCGGAAGTGATTATTGGGAAGAGCGTACTTTCCTTCCTCGTGCATTGGAAAATTATAATGGTTCAATTTACATTATTCATGGTATGCAAGATTGGAATGTTGACCCTCACATGGCATTCCCTACTCACAACATATTTCGTGATGCTGGATTTGATGTCAAAGGCCTCTATGGGCAATGGGGTCACGATTATCCTGACAGGAAAAGTGGCCATGAAGGGTTGAGCAGCGGTAATGGTGCAGAAGCATTTCCATTCACATTAAGGTGGGATTGGGCTGACGATTTACTAGAATGGTTTGATTATTATCTTAAAGATGAGGGCCCTCAACCAAGATTAATTGCTGAGATACAAGATAATATTGGTGGTTGGCGAGTCGAAGAAACATACCCTCCATTAGATCTAAATCTACTAAAATATGATATGGATGATTGTACTATAATTGGAGGCGGGGAAACCATAACTTCTAGTTCTCAACTTTCTATCGAATGTCCATTTTTCGATGAAGAAACTAGAATAATTGGAACTCCAACTTTTCATGTAGAGGCGACAATATCCTTACTTTCAACTAGTGGACATTTATTTGTTGAGATGATACAAGCAAGTAATGGTATGCATTTAGGACATGCAGTCATGGATTTACGATTCCATAATGGCGGTAAAGAAGGAGAAATACTTTCACCTGGTGAAACAGTAATCGCTAAAATGGAATTTTTTGGTATGGATGTAGTAATCCCCGAAGGTGATGGAATCCATCTTTTAATTACTCAAACCGGTGAAGACTATGTTCCCAGCCCCGTTTCTACAATGGCAGTTACTCTCGGATTAGGTACAAGTAGCATCTTAACGTTACCACTTTCTGATAAGGATTGTAATGATTTGTTTCTCCCTCCAATGCAAGAACAGTATCCTCAATGCTCCGATGAAGAATAATTGTGTTTCATTCTTAGACAAGAATCCGAACTCTTGATGCCAGTCATAGGTTTCGGATAACTATGGTCGCTAGCGATGCGCGAGTCAATGTCGCTGTTTCCGATCGTATTATGCTTCATCTTTGGGAGCAAGATCATCAGGCCGATCATTACCTTGTATCATTTGACATGACTCGTCCAGGAATCGCGGAAGTCTGTGCTCTTCATTTACCAAATGTATCACGTACCATGCGTAATTTAGTAGTCAACGGTCTTGTTTCAGAACATACTAGAGCCGTAAGGGGAGATGAAAGACGTCAGAAAACTTGGCAATTAACTGACGAAGGCCGAAAAGAAGCAAGAAATAGAATTGAAAAACTCCGCTCAACGAAGATATTAATTCGTGATAAAAAAGGCAAATTATTAGAAATAAGGGCCGATGAAGCATCTTCTGTACTACAAACAGGATTAACACTTTTACAAGTATTAATGCATGCCCAACATGAAGGTGTATTGAATTTTGGAGATATCAGATTTGGGGCAATCATTCGATCAGAGGCGGCTTTATCGAATAATATAGGTTCTATCACCTTGCTATCAGGGGCGCACTCAACATACCATGTCCGCCCACCTGAGACAAGGGAAGTCCATGGTCGTTCTTTAGAGAAAAAATCAATAGATAAATGGTATAACTCCGATATTCCAATGTTTGTATTATCTGGTATTGCAGGATGCGGTAAAACAACTCTTGTTTCGTTCTGGATAGATGATGTTCTTTCATCGGAAAAAGAAATTCAAGCTATGTATTATCCTTGTCAGCCATGGGATTCATCACTAGGTATAGCAACCAGTTTACTCCATAGGATAGGTATTGGTTCTGATGATGGATTTTCAGACCCGTATAAACTTCTAGAATCATTACCATTGAAGCCAGGAGCAGCATTTAACATCGATCTTTTTCGAAGGAGATTAATTGCTCATTTATCAGATGAAGACAAACTCTTACAGATTCAACCCCCCAATCTATTTGTTATTTTAGACGATGTACATAATATTGGCCCCGAAGGGGATCATCTTTTTGGCGCATTATTGCAAGTAGCCGAAGCAACCAAAATGAGATTATTTTTGATATCTCGAACAAATCTTGCATTTTATGATCGCAGAGATGTTCATACAAGAGGAAAAGTCGAAGAATTAGTATTAACAGGATTGAGTTTAGAAGAAATAGAAGAATGGATTAACAAGTTAAACCTCCCAAATGATGCTCCTGCTAGGGATATTTATGCTGCAACAGGGGGCCACCCGCTTGCTGTTGAATTATTAGAGATATATGGCAATACTTTACATGAAGATTGGTTACGATTTTTGGATGAAGAAATACTTGATGTATTACCTCATGATCATAAAGAATTATTGGCATTTTTAGCTGTTTCAGAGATTCCAGTGCCCTGGGAGATTTTAGCAAAGGCGGCAAATTTTAATGGTCCGCCTCCAAGGAGTTTAATCGAACGTGGACTTATGTTAGAGATAGAGGGGGGTATGTGGTTACATGAAGCATTGAGATCTAGACTACTTCGTGAAGTAGGAGCCCCACTTGAAGAACGTGCTCGAAAAATAAATCAAGATCGTAATTAATCCATGTACTTGTTTAGCCACTGGTCAAACATAGGTTTAGGCATAGCTCCAGTTTTTTGGTCAACAGGTTGCCCGTTATGAAATAATACTAGAGCGGGAATACCTCTGAAACCAAACTTCCCCATTGAAAGAGGATTCATATCTGTATTTACCTTTGCAATAGTGATATCTTTTTCTTCTGAGATTTGATTTAATATTGGAGATATCATTTTACAGGGTCCACACCATGGTGCCCAAAAGTCAACTAAGACCCATTCACTACTCTTCGTCGCCATATCAAATTCAGCGTCACTAACATCTACTACTCGTCCCATACTCTCTACCAACAAACTTCCTCTTCCAACTCACCCTAATAATAATTTGTTATTTTAAATCATAATTATAATAGGAACAATTGAGTACCTTGAGCCTATCCAATTAACCAAAGGTCATATTTTATGCAGATAGCTCCTAGTATACTTACAGCAAATTTTTGTGAATTAGGTAAAGTTATGGATGAAGTAATTTCGGAAGGAATTAATTGGATACATTTGGATGTAATGGATGGTAATTGGGTAGTGAATAAGACGATTACTTTTGGACCCGCTTTGATCAAAAGTATCCGTCAACGAGTAGGTCCCGAGGTATTTGTGGATTGCCATCTTATGGTGGCAAATGCTGAAGATAATTGGGAACAATACGTTGACGCAGGTGTGGACTTAGTAATATTTCATGTTGAAGCGGTTGAAAATATATCCTTACTTATCAGTAATCTTCATTCACGAGGTTGTCAAGCAGGAGTAGTTCTGAATCCCAGTACTCCCTCTTCTGCAGTTCTTCCTTATCTTTCAGAATTAGATTTAGTACTTGTAATGAGCGTCGTGCCCGGGAAAGGTGGACAATCTTTTATGCCTGAAATGGAACTTAAAATCCGTGAGTTTAGAACTGCAATTGATTCTCAGATATTAGTGGGTGGGCGATCTACAAAATTGATGATTGATGGCGGTATAAAATACCATAATGCAGCCTTAGTTAAGAGTTGGGGAATCGATGTGGCCGTAGTAGGTAGTGGTTTGATAAATAATAATGCGACAATCAAAGAGAACTTAATAAAAATCAATTCAATGTTATCAGATTGAAGTGCAGACACTGCCAATATTCAAAGAGGGCGAACCTCAGAGGTAGTACATGGTTACCGAGGCGTGGATGGTTTCAGAGGTTCTCAAAGTTGTTCCAGATGCTAAAATTGAGGCTTCTGATTTACATGGTAGTGGTGATCATTTCCATGTCCGAGTAATATCGAAAACTTATGATGGTGTTCGACCTTTACAACGCCAAAAACCGATTTTAAATCATTTCAAACCATATATTACTCAAAACATAGTTCATGCATTAGATCTTAAATGCATGACTCCCGAACAAGCAGAATTAACTCTTGATACTGCTTTCGATCCTCACTCTGAGAAAAAAACAGAATTCTTTGGAGTGCATATTCGTAGAGAAACGAAGGAGTGAATAAAATGAGTTTTAATTGGACAACAGATGAACTGCAAGAAATAGTTGATAACAACCCTATTGTGTTGTTTATGAAGGGTACACCTGAACAACCACGATGTGGTTTTAGTAATAGGGCTGCAATGGTTCTAGGTCAGTTGGAAGATAAATGGGCGAGTGTCGATGTCACATCTGATCCACGAGCAATACCCTCTATTTGTGCGTGGTCAGATTTTCCAACCATGCCTCAGATATATGTCTATGGTGAATTAATAGGTGGCTCCGACATAGCCGCGGAAATGTATGAAAGCGGTGAACTTCAGAAAATGATTTTAGAAGGAAATTCTAAGTGAGATGATTTTGTTGGCGGTCGGTAAAGACCGTAAATACATGCTTATTGCATTATTTGGTTCAACTTTAATTTCATTCGCACCATTATTTTACAAATATTCTGCTACGAATCCAGTAACTGGTGCATTTTTTCGAATGGCTTACGCACTTCCCGTTCTAGCATTATTAGTTTATTTTCTAAAATCTAAGGATTCTCGCAGCTCTAAATCTCGTTGGTTAGCCTTTTCTGCAGGATTACTATTGTCTCTTGATTTCATATCTTATCACACGGCTATTGACTACGTAGGTACAGGTATAGCAACTATGATTGGTAATTCTCAGGTACTCATTGTTACTTTAGTAAGTTGGAAATTTTTAGGCGAAAAACCCAACAAATCAATTCTTCTTTCTTTACCCATTGTAATTCTTGGTTTGGCTTTAATATCAGGTATTTGGGATAACGACCCCTACGGTGAAGACCCTTTACGCGGTGTCATTACTGGAATATTAGCTGCAATATTTTATTCTTCATTTTTAATATTATATAGATACTCAAATCGAGAAATGGCTCCTGCACAAAACCTTCAATTCGATGCTACTTCTGGGGCTGCCATAGGACTCCTTATAATTGGATTATTACCTTTACAATTCTTAAGTATCGAATCTATTGATCTTCAACCGGTTTGGCCTGGTCATGCTTGGTTAATTCTTCTAGCAATTTTTTGTCAAGCAGCTGGATGGATGGCGATCACTTACGCTTTACCTCGGCTTCCAGCCGCCGACACGTCATTTGCAGTCCTTTTACAACCAGTATTAACAATAATTTGGGGTTTATTACTCCTCAACGAAAACCCTTCAATTCAACAATCAGCAGGAATTATTTTGATATTAGGATCAGTGATTGCTGTAACTGCCTTTGGTAATACTGAAGTTACCACTGATTAGTAGTTTAGGTGTACAGGGCGAGAGATATTAGCGAGGGGATGGGATGCACTCAGCAGAACCTTACGTCCTGTACGTACCCTGATAGAGGGGGGCAATTCATAATCATTGTTAGATTAATTATGAAAAGTCTCTGAAATATTGGTTATTCTATTTTAAAGTACAGTTAATACTTCTGGGCCGCCTTCTGTGACAATTACAGTGTGCTCAAACTGTCCAACATTACCGCCATCAACATCCCGTAAAGCTTCATAACCTTCTAAGAACCTTATAGCAATTAGTTTCTTTGTCATAGCCTTCCACTTCTTCTGTAGGGCTTCCTCGTCTTCATTTGGGAACGGTTTTTCTAATAGTGGATAGGCCCATCTTGCAGCAAAGGGTAGTGTGCTATACCGTTCTTCGATATATCTCGCCATTGTAGCCCCTAGTGGTTTTAGTTTACCTTTTGAGAGTGCCTTACGGATTGATACATCACCGGTGACTCTCAGAATATTTGAAGATCCAGCAGGAAGAATATTTTCAATCATTCCAGATTTCCCTGTCGTGTTGAACGGTTCAATAGCATAGATACCACCTACTTCTGCGGTTCCTTTGAATCCCGATTTAGGGCCACATGCATATGATGGTATTGACGTACCCGAATGTAAGTTCCATCTCTCAAGTTGGTGCCCACATAGATTTCTAACAGGTTCAAAACCAGCATCTTTTGTTACTTGCTCTGCTGCTTGCCCAATTTCATGCCATGGTGTACCTGGATGCATTTTCTCAATGGATGCATCTCTTGCTTCTTTAGCTGCTTTAATCTGTTCAGTATGATTATTTTCATTTCCAATTTCAATTGTTAATGCATTATCTGCGAGAGCACCTTTGATGTGAACTCCTACATCTAGTTTAACTAAATCTCCTTTTTCAAAAATCATCGGCTTATCCCAACCTTCAGGAGGTAAATTTTGATGACTCGGTGTGAAATGTGCAGCTATTTCATTGACGGATATAGTTACGGGAAAGGCTGCTTGCCCTCCATGTCTCTTGATAAATCTCTCAGCGGAGTCAATAACTTCAAGCCAAGATTTTCCTTCTTGAATTTCATCTTTTATACCTTCTAAGGTTCTTCGAGCGACGTGTCCAGCATCTCTCCATTGTTTCAAATCTGCTTCTTCAACCATTCTTGAATCTCCTTTGATGCGACCAAACCTTCTCTCAATACCTCTATCTCTCGACTGTTGGGTGATTTACAGACCGTATGCCATGCTATCAAGGTACTGGGTCTTCCTCCCGGACACATGCCAGAAATATAGGCAATTTTATTAGCGGTTGTTGAAAGAGATAATGCTGCTATTTCGCAATCTTTTTCAGGTGCATCTCCGCTAATATTTGCAGATGTTGCTGTCAATGGTCCCGTTTTTTTAACAAATTTCTTGGCGACCGGATCTGATAAAATACGAATGGCAATTTCTCTCCCTCCTAACCGTAAATCTAGAGGTTTTTTTGCTTGTAAAATTATTGTCAATGCTCCCTCTGGAAATGCTGCTATGAAATCTTCTAAATCATCGGTTAGATGTACCAATTCTGATGCCTGTTGAAGATCATAAACTCCTATACTTACAATCATCTCGTGGGATCTTTTTTTCAAATTATACAGTTTATCTAGAGCGTCGGAAGTTAATATACATCCTAAAGCAGGTAATGTAGAGGTCGGATAAACTACGCAATGGCCGAGTCGTGCCATTTTAATTGCGTCTTCCATTAATAACCCTCTATTTTATGTGTTTTCTATTTGCAGGAGGGAGAGAATTAGCATGCGCTACAATAGATCCTACGCGTAAATCAATATTCGATTGATGAGTATGTCTCTGAGAAATTCTTGCCAAATCATAAGCTCCAAAATAAATGCTAAAGGGAAATATCAGGTACGCTAATTTCTTTAAGGCTCTAATTTCCCACATTTTACTTGTCATTTCCGAACCATCTTCTGCTAAAACAGCTAGGCCCATTAATTTTTGACCGAACGAGCGTGAGTAGTATATACCAGTATATTTCCAATATAGCCAGTGTGAACCTAAAAGAAGAAATAACATTGCTAGAGAGTAATGGAAGTCATATGATGCCCAAAGAGTTAGATTCCATAAATTAATTAAAAAGCCTCTTGTAATTAATAGTAAAATTGAACTAACTATTACTGTATCTAGCACAAAAGATGCAATCCTCCTTACCCCTGATGCCAAGATTGTTCCTTCAGGTACCGGCCAATGACCACCATCTTCCGAAACTATTGCTTTAGCGAGTGTCGTGCCACCTTTATTTATTGAAATAGGGGAATCATGTCCATTCATTAGACTCATCTCAGGCCATGCCGAGAAGGTGCCACGCCTCAAACTTACTATTGCTTATGTAATCTAACCAAGCCTTCCAATTCTTATCACTTCTCAGTGTATCAGGGTCTCCTATTACTATCAAACCTCTTTTAGCACGTGTTAAAGCCACATTTAATCTTCTAGATTCTGATAAAAAACCAACATTTTTTTCAGGATTAGAACGTACGCAAGAAAAAATTATGACTTCCTTTTCTCTACCTTGATACCCGTCAACTGTCCGAACCTCTACATCGTCTAACTGTTCACTCATTGAATTACGAATAGCTCTGACCTGGCCAGCATAAGGAGTAATAATCCCAATGTCTTTTTGTGTTAATTCTCCGGCCTCTAACAAGTCTTCAAGTATTTTAAGAACCCAAGAAACCTCCAATGGATTTTCTCTAGAGGTTCCATCAGGAGATACTGTTTCTCCTCCATTTATTGGGACAAATGCAACAGGGTTTTCCCAGTCAGGCCAAAGTAAACCAGCAGGTGCAGGCCTTTCTTTAGAATTCACTCCATCTATTAATTTATTAGAATAAAATTGCTGATTTGGAAATTTTGAAATGGCTGGATGCATTCTATATTGTGTAGTCAATAAGAGAGGTTCAATACCTAGGCCAATCAATCTTTCAAATAGCGACCTTTTCAAGCCATTTTCTTCTGCTCTGAATGATAGAACTGTAGGTGGTAGTTGTTTATGATCGCCAACCAATACTACCTGCCTTGCTCCCCTAACTAATGGGACTAAAGCAGCTGGTTCTGTGGCTTGTGTAGATTCATCAATTAGAACTTGAGGGAATCTTCTCCCATCTAATATTTCATTACCTGAACCTATACAAGTGCAGCATATAACCTGAGCTTTATCTAAAATATCATCTCTAATTTGATTCTCTATTCTACGAATTTCTTTCCAACCTTTTTTGATATCTCTATGTGCTAATCCTTTCTCTTTACCTTTCATCGAACTTATTCTTCTACTCAATTTTTCATTAAGATCTAATTGGGTATCTAAATCTCTTCTTAATGGATGTATTTCCATCTTTGCGTCAATTGTAGCTAATCTTAGTTTCTCCCTTACCTTTACAGGTTGCCCTAATCTTACAGCCCTAACCCCTCTTGCTAGTAATCCCTCAAGTAGATTATCCACTGCAACATTTGAGTCTGCAACTGCTAAAATACTACCAACATCTTGTTTTGCCCATGATTCTAATATTCTGACCGCAGTATGGGTCTTCCCAGTACCAGGAGGTCCTTGGATTAATGTTAATCTTCTTTCTACAGCTGCCTTTGCGGCAATTAGTTGTGGTTCGTTCAAATCTGGTGCAAAAGTCGTTTTTCTCCCCCTCGCCCCTCCTAACTCTGGAATCAAACTAGCAGTTCCAGATGGATCATGAACCATGCCAAGTAACAATTCTCTTAGAGGGGCTCCACCATCTTCTTCAAATATAGTATTTAGACCATCTTTCATCCTGTCATAGGCTATTCTATTTGCCCCTTTATCAAGTCTCCAAGTATCTTTTCTAATATTTTTAGGCAGGTCCGAGAAAACTATTTTTATAGAATTTCTTGTAGTAGAATAAATAGTTCCTTCCAAAGGAGTCTCTTTGAGAGGATCTTTCTTTGATATTAGCACAATATCTCCTTGTCTAAAACGGTGTACTCCTAAATCCTTTTTTTTCTTATTAGTAAATTTAATAATACGTTGTCCGAATAACCAACCATCGTTTTTTCCAATTAAGTCAAATAATGCTATACCGTTTTCAATTAATTTTTTCCGTGGCCAATGTTGAAGTTTTTCAACAACATTTTTCATTTCATCATCAATTTCCCATTTTATCAATTTTAGATATAATTCATGATGATCTTGACTTCTATTAAATCGAGTAAGGGGTAAGTCAGAACTCCCTTTCATAATTCGATGCCAACGTAATTAACACATCACGCTTTCTAATATTAGTTCACAATAGAGCATTGCACAATGTTTACACTTCTCAGGGTGAGGATTATACGGTATGTTTTGTCGAGTTCGAATGTCTGAGGGGATGCCAAGTGTTCGATAAGTTTCGCAATTGGAGAAATACTGAAGAGAAGGGCAAAATTTGCCCGACTTGTCAGCATAAGAATTCAGAAGATGCAATTCTTTGTACATTATGCCAATATCAGCTACAAAAACCCTCTTTTCAGCAAGATTCAGACCTTGGTAAAGATATTGCAGGAGATCTTTTTGATGAATTATTGGGTGATTTTGACGAAGAAGAATCAGAAGATATCATTGATTGGTCGAAGACAACATTCCAAATTGACGATGTAACGATAGATGTTCAACAGTATGATGATGATGATGATGGGATAATAGTTTCAAAAAACC
>Ga0209090_10000095_pt1 | contig 50704 bp, 49 predicted proteins | sample ArcticOcean_MG_C_9_FD_187432 | JGI IMG/M metagenome (GOLD analysis project Ga0209090, IMG submission 187432) | Marine microbial communities from western Arctic Ocean - ArcticOcean_MG_CB2_152 (SPAdes) (version 2) | ecosystem: Environmental > Aquatic > Marine > Oceanic | place: Arctic Ocean... | reverse complement strand
GGTCGATGATAATTGCTGAGGGTATTTCAACTGCATAAGCTATTGGTAATTTTGATTTATGCAACTTGGCTGTTAAAGTTAACTCAATCTGTCCGATTAACTCATATGAAAGGTAAGCAAACCAGCCTCCAGTAAAAGGTAGACTTGAATTCAAATTATTTGATTTACACCTATCATCGAGTTCTTTTAAAAAATTAAAGTCAGAAAAATCTTTAAGAACAATACTTTCACCAGGAAATGCAAATAGTATTGAATACCTATTGTTTTCGTTGTGATTTACGCTTTCAAGTAAAAAAGGATAACGATCTTTATTAAGATAACAAAAAGAAGTTAAATCAACTTTTTGTATTTCTAATATTTTCACTTACTTAAAGATCTGAAAGTAATTGGGTTGCTTTATTAATTAAAGAGTGACTAGGATATTGCCGGATCATTTCTGACAATAATAGCCTAGCATCATTAATTTCATTTAGTTTAACCAAAACCCTTGATAATTCAAACATAGAGTCAGCATATTTTGAATGTTCTTGATTATTAGCTTGATAATCTAGAAATGCATCTTTAGCTTTTAAATAAACTTCACTGGCAGAATAAGCTCTTGCAAGCCATAGTTTTGAGTCTTTGTTGTTGGGTGAGTCAGGTGAGCTTTTTGCAAAGTTGGTGAATAGAGTAATTGCCTGGCCATAATTACCAAGAAGAAACTCATTTTTCCCATCTGAGTAGAGTTTATTGGCCTTGTTAGCTTGAATTTTCTTAGCCGTATCTTTTGTTTTTTTATTATTAGAAAGATTTAATTCAATTATTTGGCTTAGTTCTGAAATTTTTTCAGAATTTTTTCTTTGGTCTTCTTTAATAAGCTCAATTTCATCTTTTAGTGACAAGATTTCATTATTAAGGGATTTAACATCTCTATTGATTTTTAAGACTGCAGAGTTTAAGTCTAACCCTTCATTAGCGTAGGCCCCATGAAACCAACATGCAGGGCCTATGAATAGCATTAAAATAATATTCTTTTTCATCAAGCGGCAAAAAACAGGTTAATTAAAAAAGAGTTGGAAAAATTTTACCTCTAGTAGTAAGAGAATTCTACTCTTCGATTCTCTTCCCAAGCCATTTCATTGCTTCCAACTAGGATTGGAGATTCCTCACCATAGCTTACAACAACAATTCTGTCATCAAGGTTATAAAGGCTTAAAACTTCTTTTACACTTAAAGCACGATTTTCACCAAGTGCTAAGTTGTATTCACGAGTTCCACGTTCATCAGCATGCCCTTCTAATCTCAAGCTTACAGAAGGGTTATCTTGCATAAAATTAGCGTGCTCAATAATAGTTCTGGTAGATGCTTCATCAATTTCAGTGTCATCATAAGAGAAATACAGAACAAAAGAATCACTAGAATTTTTGAAATTTTCAATAATTGCTAGCATTGCTGCAGCATCATCCATTAATGCCTGAATAAGTTCATCTCTATTTGCTAAATTTCCATCTGCATCAAGAACAACTAAGTCGCCCATGCCTTTAGAGTTAACCATTTCGATAAGAGCATCATCAGATAGTGATTCTAGTTCTGCTGTCTTCCCATCAAGTAAATCTCCACTTTCAACAATAGCGTTAATGATTTGATCTCTATTTTGAAGGTTACCATCGGCATCTAAAACAATAAGATCTCCTAATCCTTTTTCTTTAGCGATAGCAATCAATTCGTCATTTGATAATTGTTCAAGTTCGTTGATTGTAAACCCACCATCCTCATCAATTGCAACTAGCGTTGCATCACCACCAAGATCAGCTTGCTCAGTAGCAGCATCACTTGGATTAATTAAATCAAGAAACTTATCGCCCAGTTCGGAGATATTAGTAGCTGCACATGAGCTTAAAAAGATAACGCTTGATAACAATAGAATTTTTTTTGACATTTTTTTTCCTTAGTTTGAATAATTTGACCAAGTAGGTTCTCTAACTTCGCCAGTTTTTTGCATTAATTCAACAATTTGATTATTGTGAAGTGAAATTATAGACAAAATTCCCTTGTTGTCTCTATTAGTTGAAAAAATAATCATCCCTCCGTTCGGTGAAAAGTAGGGCGATTCATCTGATTTATTCCGAGTCATAACAGTTAAATCTCTAGATTTTATATCTAAAAGGGCCACCCTATAGTCTTTGCCAACTTTATGAATAATAGCTAAATCTTTGCCATCAGGTGAAAAAACTGGCTTAGCATTGTAACTTCCTTCGAAAGTGGCGCGAGAGATTTCACCAGAATCAAGGTTCTTTATATAGATTTGAACTTGTCCTGTTCTATTAGATGTAAATGCAATGCTACCACCATCAGGGGAGAAGCTTGCTTCGGTATCAATTGATTTGTTTGTTGTAAGCCTTTTTAAATTTTTAGACTTAAAATTATATAAATAAATGTCCTTATTGCCATTTTTTGAAATTGTTAGCGCAATACTTTCTCCGCTTGGGTGGAAAGTAGGTGAGGATGCAATGCCATCAAACCTCGGTAACTTAATAGGAATAGTTTTTAAAAATGGCGTTATCACAAAAACTTCAGATCTATTATTTTTAAAGGAGACGTACGCAAGCTTTTGCTGGTCTTTTGACCAAGCTGGAGACAAAATTGGATTTGATTGCCTGACAATTGTTTGAGGGTTCTCCCCATCAGAGTCAGATATTTGAAGCCTATATGTTCTTCCACCGCTATCATTATCAGTAACAGTTACATATGATAGCCTAGTGTTAAAAGAGCCTTTTTGTCCAAGAAGGACATAATAAATTTTATCACTTAAGAAATGAGCCATCCTTCTAAAACCAGAGTTACTAACCGTAATCTTTTTTTGATATAAACTTTTTTCAGAAAAGACATCATAAATATAAATATATATGTTGTAAACCTTAGGGCTTATTTGCTCAACCTTTCCAAATACTACCGCGTCTTTTTTATGTTCCTTCCAAAAGTTAAAGTCAATTTGATTTGTTACAAGTGCATCAGTACTTAGAGCACTAAATTGACCCGATCTATTCAAATTATCTCTTATAATTTTGGCAATATCTATATTTTTGTTTGAGTCGCCAATTACTTCAAAAGGAGCGATAACAATAGGGAATGCGGCTTCTTTGGATTTTAGAATATTTACTTCTAGCAGTGCATTAGCTGAAAAAGATATTAATATATTAAACAATAAAATAAACTTTAAATACTTCACTCTTTCTCCTCAATCCAATGCATTTGAATAGCCTCAAGAACTCTTTCACCACACTTGCTCTGCCCTTCTTCAAAGTCCTCAAGATCCATAACAAGTTGACGTAAATCAACAAAATTAATAGTTGTGGGATCTATATTCGGGGAGAGTTCTTCCAGTGAAATAGCTATTTCAAGTGAGTCGGTCCAGCAAAGCATTTTGCAGTATTAATAATAATTTATAAAGTTGTAATTTTAATCAATTCGATTGATTGCTTTGTACATTTTAATAAATTTAAACTCTTTCTGCAGAAATAAGGTGGGGAAGTTTGTTAAGATGTTCAAGTACGTCATTTAGCTGAATGATATTTTTAATGACGACGACTATGTGAAATAGTCTAGTGGAGTGTGGGTTTTCTTGTTGCTCAATATTCTCAATATTAACTCCCAAGCTAGCTATTGTGTTTGCTATAGCCGCTAAACGTCCACTTCTATTTTCAACTAGCGCGCTAATTGCAACTTCAAAAACCTCTTCTTCGTCCGATTTCCAGTCAATATCCATCCATTGTGCATTTTTTTCTTTAATGTGTTCTAAGTTTGAACAATTTGAACGATGCATTACCAGTCCTTTTGTAGAGGTTAAAACACCAGTAACTTCATCGCCAGGAATTGGATAGCAGCAGTGTGCAAAATTTATGGCCATTCCTTTCGTTTTATTAATTGTTATAGTGTTAATAGTTTCGTTATTAATGTCTTGCAAAAGCTTGTTAATTACTACTGCAACAAATATTTCAGATAACCCCACTCTTATGTACAAATCTTGAAAATCTATGCAGTGAAGCTCCTTAAAGCACTTGTTCCATTTATCTAAAGGCACATCATTGATTTTAATTTTTTGGTACTTTAATGCATCAGAGATTAAAAGTTTTCCTAATCTTGCCAGCTCAACTTTTGAATTGTCTTTAAGGTTTGCTTTTATTGCGGTCTTTGCTTTTGAGGTTATAACAAAGTCTAGCCAGCTTGGTTTAGGTTTGACAAATCGACTTGTAATTATTTCTACCGTTTGGCCAGATTTAAGTCTTGTTGAAAGCTCTGCTTCGACTCCATTAATTGTGGCTTTTTGGGATTTCTTTCCAATGTTGGTGTGGACGGCATAAGCAAAGTCAAGCACCGTTGCTCTGAGAGGTAGTTGAATTATTTTTCCTGCTGGAGTAAATACAAACACTTCATCGAAGAATAAGTCAGCTTTCGTGTTTTCTAAAAAATCAACTGAAGTATCAGTATTTTGTTGGATATCTAGTAAGGATCCAATCCAGTTTCGAGCAAGTTTGTCAGTTGGCTTATCAGTGTTTTTGTAATGCCAATGAGCTGCAATCCCATATTCAGATATAAACTCCATCTCTTGAGACCTAATTTGAACCTCAATGAACATTTTTCTAGGGCCAAGAAGAACGGTATGAATTGACTGATATCCATTAGGTTTTGGTACTGAAATATAATCTTTAAATTTAAGTGGTATAGGCTTATAAAGGCTATGGATATGGCCTAATGCTTGATAGCAAGCATTTGTATTTTCGACGACAACTCGAAAAGCATGCATATCAAGAACTTCTGAAAATTTTCGAGATTTGAACTTCATTTTATTATAAACACTCGAAGGCTGTTTTTGCCTCCCTTCAATGGTTGCATTTATGCCTTCAAACTTCAGTCTATTTTCAATTTCTGTTTTAATTAGATTTATTGTTTTCTTTTGGTTTCCATATTGCTTGCTAATTTTTCTCTTAATTATTAAGTGCTTTCTTGGGTGGAGCGTCTTAAAGCATAAATCATCCAGCTCCACTCTAATACTGTGAAGTCCAAGTCTTCTAGCAATTGGAGCATGAAGCTCAAAGGTTTCTTTTGCTTTTTGTATTTTTTTTTCGTCACTCATTGAATCTAAAGTGCGCATATTGTGGAGTCTATCAGCTAATTTAATAACCATGACTCTCATGTCTTTTGACATAGCCAAAATTAATTTTTGAAAGTTTTGAGCTTGTTTTTGTGAGCTTGAGGTGAACTCTAAGCTGGTGAGTTTTGACACACCTTCAACAATGTGCGCAACTTGATCCCCAAATTGAGCTTGAACATCTTTTTTGGTTACTGAAGTGTCCTCTATACAGTCATGAAGAACTGCGGCAACAATGCAAAAATAATCTAGCTTCAAGTCAGCGAGGATTAAAGCAACAGATAATGGATGGTGAATATAAGGTTCGCCTGATTTTCTAAATTGACCAGAGTGTGCTTTGTTTGCAACTTTGTAAGCAAGTCTTACTAGTTCCACCTCCTTATGAGATAAGTAAGTGTTTAAAACTAAGCATAAGTCATCAATTTTTGTATGTTTCTGAAAAAGAGCAGTTGCCATCAATATAGTTAATCAAATAAGGATAGTGTAATTATAAGCAAGTTGGTATTCACTAGAAGTTCTTTATGTAAAGGTTTCCACACAAAAAAACACATAAGTATAATTTAAGGTTTAAAAGTAAATATCAAATTCACATAATGACTAAGTTCTTAATTCTTACACTTACAGCTTTATTTTTTTTAGTTGGTTGCTCACCTTTTGGGGGAGACAAAGAGGCGAGAAAATTAGTTGCAAAAGGTCTCACTCCTAAAACTTTGTATGAGCAAGCGGAGGATATGGTTGATGCAGGCTCTATTGATCAAGCTATTGAACAATATCAAATTATTCTTTCATCATATCCAGGCTCTAAGTATGCAATTCAAGCTAGGCTAGATATTGCCTACAATTTATACAAGCGCAAAAAATACTCCAGAGCCATAATTGAATTAGATAAATTTATTGAAAAATACCCTGATTTGCAATCTACTCCTTATGCTTATTATCTAAAAGGAGTGGTTGCGGAAGATAAATCTAGCTCAATATTAGATAATATTGTTACAGATAGTGCCCAGAGAGACGTTGAAAGCGTTCGTGAGGCTTATTCTTATTTTGTCGATTTAATTGATACTTTTCCTAACTCTAAGTATGCAAATGAAGCGAGCACAAAACTCACTAAACTTGTGAATATTCTTGCTAGACATGAGCTGTATGTTGCTATCTACTACACAAAAATTGGATCTCATATTGCTGCTATAAATCGTTCTAAATTTATTATTGAGAACTATCCAAATAGTTCTTCTATTCCGGACGGGCTTGATCTAATGGCTAATAATTATGATTCAATAAGCGCTGTAAAGTTGGCAGCTGATACAAGAAAAGTTTTGTCTTCTAGCTATCCTAATTATTCTCCAAACTATTCAATCGATTAGCATCAAAATTTAATATCTTAAGTTATGGGAGCCACTGAAAGACTTATTGCTTTTAAAGTCTCATTAATTATGAGCGTTAGAATGCTTGGCTTATTCATGCTTTTTCCGGTAATGAGTGTCTATGCATCTGGTTATGAAAACTCAACACCCTTTTTAATTGGTATGGCGATTGGAATTTATGGCCTAACTCAAGCATTTTTTCAAATACCTTTTGGTTATCTTTCAGATAGATTTGGAAGAAAGCCCCTTCTTATTGCCGGACTTTTAATTTTTTTTCTGGGGAGCATCATTGCGGCAAATACTGAAAATATTATATTTGTTGTTATCGGAAGAGCTTTTCAAGGTGGAGGAGCCATATCTGCAGTATTAATGGCATTTTTAGCTGATTCGGTATCTGAGGATAATCGAGCTAAAGCGAATGCTTTTGTTGGTTTTCAGATTGGGGTTGCATTTATGCTTTCATTGATTATTGGGCCAATAATAACTTCAAAAATAGGACTTTCTGGTCTTTTTTGGTCTATCGGCCTTCTTTCTATTGTTGCTATGTTAATTGTGTTCTCTTTAAAGCAGTCTAAACCTATTAATTACTACCGACTTTCTATTGGGGCTTTTAAAGAAACCTTAAGTAGAGAGCTTGTAACTTTGGATTTTAGTGTATTTTCTCTACATTTAATCCTTGCTAGTGGATTTATTGTAATGCCACTACTTATTATGAAAAACCAAATTGTTAGTATGGCAGATAACTGGCAACTTTACCTTCCGGCAGTTTTGTTTTCATTTATTGGGATGGTTCCTTTAATAATTATTTCTGAGAAGTTTAAAAAAACAAAATACATTTTACTTCTTAGTATTTTGCTATTAATTATTAGTCAAATTGTTTTTTTTATATCAGACTTGAATTTTTCAGTTTTTTTAATTACTTTAACAATTTTCTTTGTTGCTTTTAATTCTGTTGAAGCAATATTACCGTCTTTATTATCCAGAACAGCAAGCCCTTCTAAGAGGGGTCTTGCCATGGGTATTTTCTCAACTTCACAATTTTTGGGTACATTTATTGGCGGCGCAATTGGCGGCTTGATTTATGACATTTACGATTTAAATAGTGTATTCTTATTCACCATATTTGTAGCAATTATCTGGTGGTTTATGGTTCTTTTTTCACCACTTAAAACTAAAACTTAACAGGAGTAAATACTAGCATGGCTGGAATAAATAAAGTAATATTGGTTGGTAATCTTGGCGCCAAGCCTGAATTAAAATATGGTGCGTCGGGTAATGCAATCGCCAATCTATCGGTGGCAACAAGTGAGTCTTGGACTGATAAAAATACCGGCCAAAAACAAGAAAGAACAGAGTGGCACCGCGTTAGTATGTTTGGTAAGTTAGCTGAAGTGGCCGCTCAATATACTGATAAGGGCTCTAAAGTTTATGTTGAAGGTAAGCTGGAGACAAGGAAATATACAGACAATGCTGGAATTGAAAAATATTCAACAAGTATTGTTGTTGGTGGTTTTAATGGAGTGTTTCAAATGCTAGATCGTCGAGATGGAATGAGCCCTGAGGCACCAATGCAGTCCCAACCTAATTCACAACCGCAGTCTGCTCCAAGCACCCCGCAAACTCCGAGTATTACTCCAGTAGCACAAGATGAATTTGAGGATGATATCCCGTTTTAAAGTCGATCTAGGTTTTATCTTTACTCGTCAGTGTCTAGTTTTTCAAGGATAACAAATGCAATTGCATTTTGACTTTCATCAGATATGCTTAGGTGCCCTTGCTTAATTCTTTTTTCTAATAAGTATAGCCGTAATTTTTCACTGGGTAAAAAATAAGGTTTACCATTTTCATTATTCCTAATAGTTAGATCTTGAAAGCTAACCACCCTTCCAATTCCTGTGCCTAGTGCCTTTGAAAAAGCCTCTTTTGCAGCAAACCTTTTGGCAAGATAAGCGGCGCTATCTGCCTTATTAGCAAATAACGCCTGTTCATGCTCAGTTAAGACTCTCTTGATAAAGCCGTCACGATTTTTCAATATAATTGCTTTGACTCTCTCTATACTTACAATATCCGTGCCAATGCCATAAATCACAAGGCTCTCGCTTCTAACAGTAAGTCTTTCATTTCAGATGTTGCATTGCCAAGACCAACAAATAATGCCCTTGAGATAATTGAGTGTCCAATATTTAGCTCAACTATGGATTCTATTTTGGCTATTGGAGTTGTATTTATAAGCGTTAATCCATGCCCCGCGTTAACTTGTAATCCAAGATTGACTGCATAGTTACATGCCTCAGATATTCTTTTGAGCTCAAATTGATATTCATCTTTAGATGTTGTATTTGCGTAGTGACCTGTATGAATTTCAATTATTGGTGCTCCGCATTCAGCCGCGGCATCTATCTGTCTTTTATCTGCATCTATAAATAGGGATGTTTTGATATTATTTGTACTTAGTTGGGCACAAACCTCTTTCATTCTGCTGATTTGGGAGGCTACATCTAAACCACCTTCTGTTGTTAGTTCTTGTCTTTTTTCTGGAACAAGGCAGCAATCTTCAGGTAGAACATGAGAGGCAATTTGGAGCATTTCATCCGTTGCAGCCATCTCTAAATTCATTTTTGTTTTTAACCTGGATTTTAACTCGATTACATCGTTGTCTTGAATGTGTCGCCTGTCTTCTCTAAGATGAAGGGTGATACTATCAGCACCAGAATTTTCACAGATAAGAGCAGCATCAATTAAACTTGGATATTTTGTACCTCTTGCCTGTCTTAATGTTGCTATATGGTCTATATTAACACCTAAAAAAATACTCATAAATACACCTAATTAACAAAAAACAACTCTTTGCTTTTAAGTGGCTTGTCACCTAAAAGAGGCTTTAATCTTTTTCGATTCAGTTTTTTTAAAGCACTTAACCCCTTAGAGTTTGGAATTACTTGGTTGGGGCTGACAATATTTAATAGAATTTCACCTAAAATTTTACCTTCAGTTTGTGCAATAAAACCTTGATCTTCAATAAAATCATAAAGAACACTACCTTTGATAGGGGTGCCTTCAATATCATCTTTAAAGTCTAGCCCATAGCCCAACTCTAGTAACAGTTGATTTTCAAATATACGTAGCGAGTATTCTTTTTCAGGGTTAGATTTATTTTTAATATTTTTGATGTAAAGCCAGTAAGCATTAAAAAGCTCACTATATTCATCACCCTCTGGAAGTAGTCTAATGAGTAGCTCATTTGCATAGATAGCTAATATGAGGTCATCACCAAGCAGTCTGCGTGGCTCATCTAATATTTCCCATTGTGAAAGGCTTTTTAAATCACTCTTTCCCTTAAATGAGATACTTAGGCATTGAAACATTTGTAGCGACATTTTACTGCTTCTGGCGCCTCTTGCTATCAAACGAACTCTTCCATGGCTTTTTGTAAAGAAGTCGAGCAATAGAGAGCTTCCTTGGTACATTCTTCGATGAATCAAAAACGCGGGAGAATTCTCAATCCTAGTCATAGCCTAAAGAGGCTAAGGCTCTTTTGTCATCTGACCAGCCTTGTCTAACCTTTACCCAGAGCTCCAAGAATACTTTTGCCTCTAAAAAGCCTTCAATAGTAATACGTGAATCTTGGCCAATTTTTTTAAGCATTTCACCTTTATGGCCAATAACAATACTTTTCTGCGAGGCTTTGTCAACAAAGATTCGCGCCGCAATTCTATACATTTTTCCATCAAGCTCAAATTTTTCAATTTCCACTGTAATATCATATGGAAGCTCATTAGATAAGTTTCTCATCAATTTCTCACGGATGAACTCGGACACAACAAATTTTTGAGAGCGATCAGTTATGAAGTCCTCATCATAAATAGGGTTTTGCTCAGGTAAATACTTCAGAATTAGACCTCTTAACTGCTTAGTATGAGATCGATCAAATGCAGATAAAGGAAAGACTTCATTGGCCTGGAACTTTTCACCTAGCATCTCTAAATAAGGCAAAATCTTATCAACAGAGCTTGATTTGTCAATCTTATTTACGCAGATGATTACTGGTATATCAACCTTACTTAAATGTTCTAATACGCGAGCATCCTCTTTTGTCCATTTAAATATTTCAACAAGCCAGATTATCATGTCTACATCAGCAAAGCTTGAGCTAGCTGCTTTATTCATGTATGAATTTATTGCCTTATTGTTTCCAATATGTATTCCAGGAGTATCAACAAAAACCATTTGATAGTTTTCCTGGGAATCAATCGCATTGATTCGATGCCTTGTTGTTTGAGGACGATGGGATGTGATTGAAAGTTTTTGTCCAATTAATTCATTTACAAGAGTGGATTTACCAACATTTGGTCGCCCTACTACTGCAATGTAGCCTGATTGAAAATTCATTGTTCTAAGATACCCTTTAATATTGCCTCAGCGCAGGCCTGCTCTGCTCTTTTGATGCTTTTTGCGCTTTCTTCAGTAGCAAGACTAAATTCTTTAATCGAACAGCTAACGTAAAAAACTGCATTATGATCTTTACCCTCAGTTTTAATGAGTTCATACTCAGGCAAAGCGTATCCTTTTTTTTGCAATAATTCTTGAAGTTGGGTTTTAAAATCTTTCAATGAGTCTTCAGGCCCGGATTCATTTAACAAGTCATTATAGAGATTTAAAATAATTTCGCTAACCGTTGAGTAATCAGAGTCTAAGAAAATAGCCCCTAGAATAGCTTCAAATGCATCTGCCTGGATTGACTCACGCCTAAATCCGCCACTTTTTAACTCTCCTTGGCCCAATAGTAGGCTTTCAGAAAGATTAAGTATTTTGGCAAGCTTAGCTAAAGTTTGCCCTCTAACAAGACTAGAGCGAAGTCTTGATAGCTGTCCTTCATCAATTAATGGAAAGCGTTGATAAATTTCTAAAGAGATTACGCAGCCTAAAACGCTATCACCTAAAAACTCCAATCTTTCATTATTTGTTTTACTCACACTTCGATGAGTTAAAGCCTGCTTAAGAAGGTTAATGTCTTTAAATTGGTAAGAAATATTTTTTTGTAATTTTTGCATAAGCTAGATTGCAACTGGGGCTTTAATTGGATCATCGTGCTTATACCTAGAAAGCTCAAAATCTTCATACGTGTAGTCAAAAATGCTTTCTGGCTTTCTATTAATTAAGATCTTTGGAAGTTCTTTTGGGCTCCGTTTCAGCTGTGTATTCACTTGTTCAAAGTGATTTGTATAAATGTGGCAATCACCACCACACCAGACAAAATCGCCTACTTCAAGGTTACACTGCTGAGCTACAATATGAGTCAGTAATGCATAAGAGGCTATATTAAAAGGTACACCTAAAAATATATCAGCGCTCCTCTGATAAAGCTGGCAAGATAGCTTTCCGTCGGCTACATAAAACTGAAAAAGCGCATGACAAGGCGCAAGAGCCATCTTATCTAGCTCTCCAACATTCCAGCTTGAAACAATTATTCTTCTGGAGTCTGGAGAATTATTAATGAGATCAATTGCTTGCTTAATTTGATCAATTTCCTTGCCTTTAGAGTTTTTCCATTTTCGCCATTGAGCCCCATACACTGGACCTAAATCTCCATTATCATCTGCCCATTCATTCCAAATATTTACTTTGTTATCTTGTAAGTACTTAATATTTGTATCGCCCTTTAAAAACCATAGCAGCTCATGAATCACCGAAGGAACATGTACCCTCTTAGTTGTAACAATCGGGAAACCATCGCTTAAATTAAATCGCATTTGGTGGCCAAAAATACTTTTAGTTCCTGTACCAGTTCTGTCCATTTTATTAGCACCAGTATCTTTTACAAGTTTTAAAAATTCAAGATATTGTTTCATGATTGACCTTTTATATAATAGGATTTATAAAATAAATACAGACCAATTAGAATCATTGGAAGGCTCAATGCTTGACCCATAGTCAGCCATTCAAAAGCTAAATAGCCAAGATGTGAGTCAGGCACCCTTATAAATTCAATTATAAATCTAAAGGCGCCATAAAAAATCAAGAATAAAGCAGATGTTGATCTAATTGGTGGATTTTTTTTGCTAAAAAACCATAAAATAGCAAACAAGATTACTCCCTCTAAAAAGGCTTCATATAGTTGAGTTGGAAATCTTTGAGCCCAGATACCGCTTTGATCAGGCGCATAAACCCCCCAAGAGCTCTCTGTTATTTTTCCCCAAAGCTCACCATTAATGTAGTTGCCTATTCTTCCAAATGCCAAGCCTAGCGGCACAAGTGGCGCAATAAAATCGGTCGTTTGAAAAAACGAAAATTTTGATTTTTTATTAAACAGAGTCATTGCAATCAAGACCCCTAAGAAGCCACCATGAAAAGACATGCCGCCATTTTGAAAATTAAAGAATGTCAAAGGGTTTGCAGTAAAAATTGAGAAATTATAAAAAAGTAGGTAACCAAAGCGGCCTCCCAGTACTGCCCCTAAGGCGCCATAGAAAATTAAATCATCAACGTGACTTATATTCCATATTGGGCTTGATTTAACGCGAAATTTTGCAAGTAAGTATGCCGCTAAAAAGGCCAAAAGATACATTACTCCATACCAGTAAATTTGTACAAAGCCTAAATCTAAAATCACCGGATCTATTACAAAGTATTTCATAGATTAAATGAGGGCATAAATTTAACGTTTAATTTGATTTAATTGAAAAATGTAAGCGTATTTCATTACGTGTGGAATTATAGGCAATATTGGAGTATTGATGTATCAAACTATTAAAGGTTAAGTTAAATAACTAGATAATAAAATTAATTAATTCTTGGTCTCTCTTTTGATAAAGGGGGTGTGCAGGTTTGCCTGATTTATTTATATGAAAGCACATTGGATTGCTAATTATTTCTAATACCTCTTTATCTCTTTCCATGAAATAGCCATCATTCCCCCAAGCTACAACTGATAATTGACTTTTTTGATGGCTTTTTAAAATGTGCATATTGTTCTCTTTTCCTATTGGCAGGCTTGCCTTTTTTAATTCGGATGGATGGGTTGACATATATGCAAACAAATTAACCATGATGAGCCCTCCATACCCCCAATCTTTAGCAAAGTTTATGCACCTTGTTAATGTAGGATCGTCAACCATTTCATCTGCAACAGAGGGGTTTAAGCCAATAAATAAAACATAATTACCTGATAAATCCCATGACCTGGTTAAAGAGTAGCGATATTTTCGGCAGGCTGAGAAAACTGCGCTTTTCTTTATTGTGCTCATTTATATAAGTTTATCTATAAAATAATTTGAATGTTCTAGATGGACTTCAATTTAACTTTATTTTTTCTAACTCTAGTTTATTTTATGATTGACAATTTTCCAAGAATTAAGCTTGGTCATTTCCCTACTCCAATAGAGTATTTAGCAAATATTACTGAATACTTGGGTGGTCCTGAAATTTTCATTAAGAGGGATGACTGTACCGGCCTTGCTACCGGTGGAAATAAGACTAGAAAGCTTGAATTTATAATGCCTGATGCCCTTAATTCTAAGGCTGACCTTGTCGTAACAGTCGGAGCTATTCAATCAAACCATGCACGTCAAACTGCTGCTTCGTGCGCAATACTTGGTATTAAATGCCTTATCGTTTTAGAACAGAGAGTTGCTGATGCGACTGAAGCTTATATGAATTCAGGAAATGTCTTCTTGAATCAGCTCTTCGATGCTGAAATGGTTTTATGCCCTATTGGAAGAGATGTTCAAGAATATGCCAGTGAAATAATGGATATAAAAATAAGTGAAGGTAAAAAGCCTTATTTTATTCCAGTTGGTGGAAGTAATCACTTGGGTGAGCTTGGTTATATTGAGTGCATGAGAGAGATTGAAGAGCATGATAAAGATAGTCTTTTTACTCATATAGTTCTTGCAACAGGCAGTGGAGGAACGCAAGCTGGATTGGTAGCAGGCAAAAAGGTTTATAGTAGCAATGCTCAAATTATTGGAATTAGCATTAAAGACAAAAGAAATGATCAAGAGGAGAAGGTTCTTAAACTAACCAATAACTCATGTGACTATATTGGAATTGAGCATACAAGTTGTGATGAAGTTATTGCTTTTGATGACTACGTTGGTGAGGGTTATGCAATTCCTACAGAGGGCATGAAGCATGCAGTTAAGTTGATGGCAAGCAAAGAAGCAATCTTATTAGACCCTGTCTACACAGGAAAAGCTTTTGCCGGTTTAGTTGACTTGGTACAAAAAGGACACTTCAAAAAAACCGATAAGATACTGTTTATTCATACAGGTGGTTCTGCAGCATTTCCAGCCTTTGAATGGGCCTTCAAGTAAATAATAAAAGGCATTAATAAGCTTAGTCCTTTTTTCTTCCTTGTATTATTCTATCAAGGATTAAAGCGCAAAATAGAATTGCAATTCCCGCTAAAATTCCTTGACCGACATTTGCATACTGAAGCGCCTCTAAAACATCTTGCCCGAGCCCCTTTGCACCAATAAGCGAAGCAACAACAACCATTGCTAAACTTAGCATAACTGTTTGGTTGACACCTGCAAGGATGGTTGGCATCGCAAGAGGTAAATCAACCTTCGTTAATAAATACCATTTAGACCCACCATAGGCTATCGCCGCCTCTCTTATAGTCTCGGGAACTCCTTTTAATCCTAATACTGTAAGCCTAACGACTGGAGTGCCACCAAAAATCATCGTAATAATAACTGCCGACACTTTGCCAGTCCCAAAAAAAGCGATAACTGGAATCATGAACACAAAGGCAGGCATTGTTTGCATAAAGTCCATGATTGGTCTAATAAATGAATAGAACCTTGGCCTAGTAGCGCAATAAATTCCTAAAGGTATCCCAATTGATATACTAAGAATTGCAGCAGTACCTAATAAAGCCAATGTTGTCATTGCCTTTACCCAAAATCCTAGAAAACCCATATACGCCAAAAATGCAAGAGAATAGAGAGCAGCTCTTGGCCCTGCAGACAAGCCAGTCATTAGTACAATTGAGCTAATGACAACGATCCATGGCGTCCTCACAAATAGCATTTCTAATGAGTCGAGAACTGTTCTAATTCCATATGTAATAGCGCTAAAAAGAACGTCACCTTTAATAACCGCATAATCAAACGCCTTCTCAACGCCATCTATCGAAGCAAGCCTTATATCGGGATGGGTTGGAAAATCTGCAAATAAGGCAACTAGGTTGGGAAAGCTGTAGTGAATAGTCGAAAAGACGATGATTATTAACGAAAACGATATACTTAAAAGATAATTTTTAAGCTCCATTCCTGGGCTTATTAGTTTGTTTGAAAGCCACTCAGAAAACTTTTTTTCTAAAATAGAGTTTGCTAGTAAGCCTTGGAGTACCCTTACTAAAACAAAAACAATAATACCACTAATAGCTATTGCAACACCCGATGCTTCAATATTCTGAGCTTCTTGTAGATACCCTCCAATCGAGTCTTCAAGTGACTTTATTGTTCGCCTAAACATTTCAATTTTATCTGAATTACTTTCTATAGCAGCTTGAAGCTGTTTCTCTCTAAAATCAATTGTAGACTGTATTTTGTCAATCTTTATGTAAGCCTCTGAGCTAATATTTCCAAAAAATCCTCTCACAATTTGAACAATTGCAAAAGTTTCAATAATCAGGAATGCTAGTGCCCAGTTCCAGATATTACGAATTCCAAACCATACAGAGCCAAATATAAATGCAAATAAGTTGAAAGATAAGACAAATTTAGAGGCACTATTAATTCGCTCAAATTCATGGATATAGTAGTCAGGACTCGTCTTTACGAAATCTTTAATTTGGTCTGTACTTATGTAGTTATCTTTACTCATCCTGACCCTCAACAATAGAAACTAATAAGTCTTTTTGAGATACCACACCGATATCTTTACCCGCAGAGCTGCTTATAACAATAGGCTTGTCACTTGATACGGAGCTTGCTATCAAGCTGCTTAAATCGTTATCCTCAGCCATCCTAAGGGCATCCCTTGGTATTGCTCCGTACTTCTTGATAAACTCGTCAATTGGCCTCATAATTGATTTTGCCTTCACAACTTCGAGTCTTGAGATTCCTTTTACAAAATCAGCAACATAACCATCTTCTGGGTTCATAACAATTTCTTCAGGAGTTCCAATTTGAATCACTTTGCCATCCCTCATAATAGCAATGCGATGCCCTACTTTAACCGCCTCATCTAAATCATGGGTGATAAAGACAGTGGTTTTTTTAAGTTGCTTTGATAGCTTTATAAATTCTTTTTGAAGTTGCCTTCTAATGAGGGGGTCTAACGCACTAAAAGGCTCATCCATTAATAGTATTTCAGGATCTGCTGCAAGTGCCCTAGCTAGTCCTACTCTTTGCTGCATACCGCCAGACAGCTCATGTGCGTACTTGTTTCCCCATCCTGTTAACTCAACTATATTTAAAATTTCATTCGCCTTTCCATATCTGTTGTTTTTATTAACGCCTCTAATCTCTAATGGCATAGCAATATTATCAATTACTGAGCGATGAGGCATTAAAGCAAAGTTTTGAAAAACCATACCTATTTTTTTATTTCTAAATTCTTGTAATTCTTTTCTTTCGAGGGCCATTACGTCTTGACCATCTATTAATATCTTCCCAATTGTTGGCTCTAGTAACCTATTAATGTGCCTAACTAGGGTCGACTTGCCGCTACCAGATAAGCCCATTACACAAAATATTTCACCAGGCTTTATATCAAATGACACGTCTGAAACGCCAATAACCGAATTAAACTGTTCTAGGGCATCTTGCTTTGAGATATTATTTTTGGTAATTGCTTCCAATGCTTCTGGAGAAGTATTTCCAAATATCTTTGAGATATTTTGGATTTGAATAGAGCTGCCGGAGTTTTGTTGAGACATAATATTTATTTTAATTGAAAAAAAACCGGCGTTTATAAGACGCCGGTTTTATAACGACTTCGTTAGATTATAAGCCTAACCATCCGTCAACTGTACCTTCGTTCTGCGACATCCAATCTCTTGCAACATCTGCAGGATCTCTCTTGTTTACTGAAACTTCATATGCAAGCCATGAAACATCATCAGATGTTAACTGGAAGTTGTTGAAAAACTCAACAATTGCAGGAGATTTACCTTCAAGAGAAGTTCCCCAACCAATTTGAATATTTTTCATTGCATCTTTCGAAGCTACATATGAGTTTGCATACCAATCTGCATCCTCACTAGGCTGAATCATCTTGTACATAGCAGGATCATGAGTTGGCTCAGTCAACATAACAACATCAGCCATTCCCCATATAGCATGTGGCTTGTAGCAATAGAATGCATATCCTTCGCCTTTTTTAATTGAGTCTAATACTCTTGCATTTTTAACTGCTTCTGCAGCCCTAATTGGCTCAATACCAGCATCAAGAAGTTTGTAGTCTCTGATCTTTACTTCATTTACGTTTGCAGAAGCCCAACCATCAGCGCCAATCCAAAATTCACCTTTGCCATTGCCATCACTGTCCATAGCTGCAACAACTTCAGGCCTTCCCAGGTCAAAAATTGACGTTATGTTCATTTCTTTAGCAAATGCTTGAGATACGCAATAACCTTGGTTTCCTTCATAGCTTAAAGAGCTTAACTTAAGCGTGCCTTTAGGAACTAGGTCATTAGTGTATGCCTGTTGATTAGGCAGCCAGACATCAGGGTGCACTTCGATTTCACCTTTGCTTCTATCAATTGCTCCATAAATAGCAGTATTGTTTCCAGGAACAAGTTCAACTTCACCACCCATCTTGTCAATGATTACCGCAGAAAGCAGGTGGGCAATTGCAGTAGCGCCAGTCCAACCCGGATCTCCGATATTAACCTTTTCCGCATACGTTGCCGTTGAGGCAGAAAGCGCTACAATAGCAGCGACAGCTGTTTTATTTAATAACTTCATTTGTATCTCCTTTTAATAAAAATTTATATAATTTCACTATTACTAATGTATTTTTTTGTAATAGGAGAATGAAGTATACATCAATTAATATATATGTTTTTAGACTAATCGTTTAAAAAAAAATGAGTGTGATTCATTTTGGTACTTACCTAAATGACTAATTAAAAATTTAGTATTAAATCAAAAAATTATTGACAATCTGATTAATTAGCGAAGGTTTTTCCATGTGCGAGTTATGTGCGCAGCCTTCAATAATTTTTATAGAAGAATTTGAAATTCCTTTATTTAGTATTTCCTGTTGATTCCAGTCGTAAGATCGGTCATTTTTTGCCCAGAGTATTAGTGTTGGTGATTTGATTTGATTTAGCTGTGCCCTTCCATCCCAGCTCTCCCAGGCTTTAAGACTTGCTAGTGCGGCTTGAGTGGTAGCTTTTGAACCTTCATCCAAGCATAATTGATAGCCATTCCCTTTCAAATGATCAACAAACCAAGTTTTTGCAATATTTTTTCGAGTTAGTTCAAGGCCAAATTTAATAATTTTATCTCTTGATTCATCAATCGTTTCGAATCTATTCGGTAGGACACCTATTGACCCAGTCCCAAAACATATTAACTTATTAACTCGATCTGGAAACAGTGCGGCCATCTCTTGAACAATCATTCCACCCATAGAGTGACCAAGCAAATTAAAGGTGTCAATTTTTAAATGATCTAAGAGTTCAAATATTTGGGTTGCATTGTCCCTAATTGTTGAAGGAGCAGTCATTTTAGAGCTCTCTCCATAACCAGCTAGGGAGGGCATTATCAAATCAAAACTAGTCTTTAAATCTTCTTGAAATTTCCACATATCTTGACCACCTAAATAGCCATGAATCAAAACTAGAGGATCCCCTTTTCCTATTCTTTTATATGATAAATGTTTCATGGTAAAGAATGATAAAGCATTAGAGGCCTGGCAATTAAATTAGTGAGGTAATATTTCCATCACCTGCTACAAAGTCATATTGATTAAAGTTTTCTTTATTAGCCCATGCCATGGCCTCATGCTCATTGAGGTTTATGACTCCATCTTTTATTGTGCATAGGAAATAATGCAAGCTAATATTTATCTCATTGTCTTTATATCGCTCTTCTGCAAGCTTCTCATGAATATTTATATTAACATTTAATTCCTCATAAATTTCTCTTAATAGAGCCTCCTGAAGGGTTTCGTTAGGCTCAACCTTCCCGCCTGGAAACTCCCACTTAAGGCCCATATACTTATCTCTATTTCTTTGAGCAATCAAATAGAGATTATCTTTTTTAATTATTGCAGCAACAACATCAGTAGGCTTCATAGTGTAAATTTCATAAAAGACTTAAATATATTTGGTGCGCTCGAGGTGATTCGAACACCCGACATTCGGCTTCGGAGGCCGACACTCTATCCAGCTGAGCTACGAGCGCAATTATTAACTGATAATTTTAGTCGAGTCATTACGTTCAGAAGTAAAACTTATTTATATTAAATGTAATTTTATTTAAAACTACATTCTTTCTTCATCTAAAATTTATAAAACACAAGTACAATTCTTGAAAATATCTTGCTAATCCTCTTTTAATACTAATTAAATTTATTATGACAAACGTAAAAGCTTTATTTAAATCAACTATTCTTTCTACTTTTCTCTTTTTTGGTTCTTCAAGTGGATCACTAGCTGAAGAAGAAAACTACTCACCTCTTGATTCTCCATCATTCTTTGAGGGTTTAAATACCTTTACGACTGTTTTCTCTCAAATTAAGCTGCTTTATGTTGATGAAATTGATGATGAAACACTATTTAATAACGCAATTAGAGGTTTAGTTGAGGGTTTAGACCCACATTCTAGCTTTCTTGAACCAAAAGACCAGTCTGATTTAAGCGAGAGCACAAGAGGCGCATTTGGAGGCCTGGGAATTGTTATTGGAACTAAAGGTGAATACATAGAGGTTGTATCTCCAATTGATGGCACTCCTGCATACAGAGCGGGTCTTAAGGCAGGAGATATTATTCTACAAATTGGTGATCAAAATGTAAGTCAAATTAATCTTGAGGAAGGCGTAAAGCTCATGAGAGGCGCACCTGGAACTTCAATTAAGCTTACAATTGGAAGGCCTAACACTGCACCGTTTGTTGTAGAAATAACGCGTGAAATTATTACAATTACCTCTGCAAGAGGTCTTTTACTCGATGAAGGAATTGGTTACCTAAGAATTGCACAATTTCAAAGGCCAACTGCTGAGCTAGTTAAAACTATTGTTGCAGATTTAGTAGAGAAGAATGAAGGTGAACTTGATTCTTTAATTATGGATTTAAGAAATAATCCAGGCGGACTCTTGGACTCGTCAATTGACATATCCAATCTGTTTATTGATGAGCCTGGTATTGTGGTTTACACAGAAGGCAGAACGCCAACTTCTAATAGTTCATTCCCAACAAAACCAGGAGATATCTTAAATGGTGCGCCTATTGTAGTATTAATGAATAGAGGCTCTGCATCAGCTTCTGAGATTGTTGCAGGCGCGCTTCAGGACCATAAAAGAGCGCTAATTATGGGAGAAGAATCATTCGGCAAAGGCTCTGTTCAATCCATGCTGAACTTACAAGATGGTTTTGGATTAAAGCTAACGACTGCAAGATACTTTACGCCATCTGGCAGATCTATTCAGGCAAAAGGAATAACCCCTGATATTGAACTAGAAAACATTTCTCTTAATAAAGATGAAGATGAGGATTCAATTGATCTTAGCCAGCAAGAAAAAGATTTAAAGAATGCTTTATCTGCTGAAGAGGTAGAAACTCTTGAAGCTCCTACTGATCTTTCTGCTGAAGAAATCATTGAGTCACAAGATGAGATAAGTGACTTAAGAGATCAAGAGTATGTTGATCTTCTAAAAGAAGATTACTTTGTTCACGAGGCTATGAATGTCTTAAAGGCTTTAAAAATTTACCAGAAATAAAACTTAGGGCCTTTAGTTTAATTAACTAAAGGCTTTTAATAACGATTTAGTCAAAGCCGCCGATTCTGCTAAATTGCATTGTGTTGTAATTCCAATCCCAGTGCAACCATATGCCTATAGCACGCCCTATTATATAATCCTCAGGAACGAATCCCCAAAACCTAGAATCGCTGCTATGAGACCTGTTGTCGCCCATCACAAAGTAGTGACCCTCAGGAATTGTAATTTCTATCAAATCTTTTGAGTGACCCTTTGGATTAAGAAGAAGGTCATGCCCACTTGAATCAATAACTTCACGCACTAGTCTGTAATTATCCATTGGCTTTCCTGAGTCTATACCAACATATGGGCCAATCTTCTTAACATCAGCACTTTTGCCATTAATTATTAGTTGGTCTTTTTGATAGGAAATTACATCACCAGGAAGCGCAACAATACGCTTAATAAAGTCAACACCAGAATATCCAGGGTTTTTTTCATAGTTTGGGTATCTAAATACAATTACATCACCCCTCTCAGGACTTGAAAACTTCACAAGCCTTGTATTGGTTATTGGAAGCCTAAGGCCATAATCAAATTTATTTACCACGATAAAATCACCAGTTAGAAGTGTCGGCATCATTGAATTTGAGGGCACACGAAAGGGCTCAAATATAAAACCCCTAAACACTAGAACCAGTAATAAAACCGGGAACATCTCTATTGACCATTGAACAACTTTTGGTCGATGGCGATATTTTTCATTTTTTGAAAATTTAAGAAATACTAAAAAATAGAAAAAACTGCCAATCCGTGACTTTTTTTCAGGAGCAGTAGCATTAATTTGATTATTCTTCTTGGAGGCGAGCAGGTCAATCAAAACAATAACAACAGCAAGAGCCATTGCCACAAAAAGCCAAGATAGTACGTCCCATGCAAAGAACGCTTCTGCATTTTTAATTGTCATATGTTAGTGTATTTTTCAAAAAGCGTATTATAACAAGGTGTTGGATGACATGCTTAAATTACTATTAAGCAGTAAAACTTATTTAACTTCAGTGATGCTCATTCCGATTGAGTTTGCCAGTTCTACGAAGTTTGGAAAAGATGTCTTAACATTATCAACACCATCAATGCTAATTTCAAAGTCGGATCTTACAGAAGCAACAGCAAATGACATAGAGATGCGGTGATCATGATGAGATTTTATTGGTGCTACTTGCTCTTTAAATTCACCGCCAATAATTTTAATGCCATCGTCCAGAACTTCATTCCTAATACCCAGTGATGCAAGGCCATCAGCCATTACTTGAATACGGTCGGACTCTTTAACTCTTAGCTCTTTTGCGCCGGTTAAAACTGTCTCTCCTTGTGCGCAGCTTGCGGCTATAAATATAACTGGGAACTCATCAATAGCCAAAGGAACTAAGTGTTCAGGAATTTTAATACCCTTCAGATTCGACGATTGAACTCTTATATCGGCGATTAGTTCACCAGCCTCTAGTCTTTCATTACTTGACTCAATATTAGCACCCATTAATCGAAGAATATCAATGACCCCTGTTCTAGTGGGATTAACATTAACAGCCATTAAAGTTATGTCTGACTCTTTCGCAATGCTAGCAGCCACTATGAAAAAAGCAGCAGATGATATGTCACTAGGCACTTCAATATCACACGCCTTTAGAGCCCCTCCACCTAATATAGAAACGTGTCCTGGTGATGTAGAGACTTTGTAACCAAAACCTCGAAGCATTCTCTCAGTATGGTCTCTTGATATACCATTTTCAATAATGTGAGTTTCACCATCAGCATAAAGCCCTGCTAATAATAGGCAGGATTTTATTTGAGCTGACGCAACTGGGAGTGTGTACTTTAGAGAGGATAGTTTTTTTCCTCCTTTAATCTTAAGTGGAGGCCTTGACTCAGCGCCAGATATATCTGCACCCATTTTACAAAGCGGATCAATAACTCTACCCATAGGACGCTTAGAGAGTGATTCATCACCACAAAGTTCAGAGTCAAAGCTTTGTGCACTTAAAAGGCCAGACATTAAGCGTATAGAGGTGCCAGAATTACCTAAATTTAAAGGCTTGGCGGATTCTCTTAAGCCATGCATTCCAACACCATTAATTGTTACATTGGACCCCTGTCTTTGGATTTCAACGCCCATTTCTCTAAAAGCATTTAAAGTTGCAAGACTGTCCTCTCCTTCAAGAAACCCTGAGACTTTGGTAATTCCAGTTGCAATTGATCCAAGCATAATAGACCTATGAGAGATAGATTTATCGCCCGGAACTTTAATAGAGCCTTTTAATGGTTCACATTTTGAGGTTAAAAAACTTGCCATCGATTAAATTACCCTACCCATGAATCACGAGTCTTTTTAGCATTGGTGAATAACAAATCTAACTTATCTCTATTTTCATTTTCAATCGCCTCAACAAGAGAGTCTAATGTTTTTTGGTAGCCTTTTATGTGGCTAATGATTTGGTCTTTGTTTTGAATACAGATATCTCTCCACATTACATTATCACCCGAGGCTATTCTAGAGAAGTCTTTAAAACCACCAGCAGCATAGATTGATGCACTAGGGTTTTTACTTATCAGATAGTTAACAAGTGAGAAAGCAAGCATATGAGGCAAGTGTGATGTCATTCCAAGGAGTTCATCGTGTGACTCAGGGCTCATAAAATCAACATCTGCACCAATGTTTTCCCACATTTTCTGGACTAGTTTTATTGAGTCCGAGCTGTTAGCCTCGAGTGGCGTAATAATTACTTTTTTATTAATAAATAAATTAGGTTCACTTGCCTCGAAGCCACTTTTTTCCTTTCCTGCAATTGGGTGCGCTGGAATAAAACAATTTGAATACTCTCCTAAAGTCTGGTTAACCATAGAGACAATGTTAGTTTTAGTGCTTCCAACATCTGTAATTATTATTTTGCCCGTTAGAAAAGGTTTTATCTCACTTAGAATTTCTTTAAAAGAGCCTACAGGGGTAGCAATAACTACAATATCTGATTCATTTATCGCTTCTTCTAAGGTGGTAGAATATTGGTCGATAACGTTTGTTTTTTGAGCCATCTTTAAGCGGTCTGAATTTCTACCAAAGCCAAAGACTACTTTCGCCAGGCCATTCTCTTTAATTGCCTTAGCTAAAGATCCTCCAATTAAGCCAACACCAATTATTGTGATTTTATTTATCATAAAACTTTTTTTAATGCACTAAGCAAGTGCATATTTTCATCAGAAGTTCCAATTGAAATTCTTAAATATCCACTCATTTCTACTGGGCGAACAATGACACCTTCTTTAAGGAGGTCGTTATAAGTATTCATTGCATTGTTAAATTCAACAGCAATAAAATTAGCATGGGAAGGAATGTAACTCAAATTTAAAGAATCAAAGCCATTTGTTAGCTGCAAGTAGCCATCCGTGTTAACTGTTATTGAATCCTTTAAATAGTCATCGTCAGACAAAGCAGCAATTGCCGCAACTTGAGCTGTATAGTTAACATTAAACGGCTCTCTTACTCGATTTATAAAATCTGCAATTAAAGGGCTACATAATGAGTATCCAACGCGAAGCCCAGCCAAACCATAGGCTTTTGAGAAGGTTCTAGTAATAATTAAGTTTTCAAATTCTTTCAGCCAGCCAATCGAATGATCTTCAATATTTAAATATTCAAAATAAGCTTGATCTAATACGACTGGAACATTTTTAGGAACTTTTTTTAAAAAGCTATAAAGCTCATCATCACTTAGAAGCGTTCCAGTAGGATTGTTAGGGTTTGCAACATAGATAAGCTTTGTATTTTTAGATATCAGGCTTAGCATTGAATTTAAGTCATGACCGTAATCAGCAGCTGGAGAAACTTTTGCAGTCGCGCCTAAGGCTTGAGTTACCAAAGGGTATACAACGAAAGCATACTCAGAGAAAATTATCTCATCATTTTTTTTGGATACAAATACTCTTGCAATAAGCTCTAAAAGCTCATTCGAGCCATTCCCTAGAGAAATCATATTGGTTGTTACTGAAAGTTTTTCAGAAATAGCTTTTTTAAGCTCAAAGCAATTGCCGTCAGGGTAGCGATTAATACTTGATAAAGAATTAAAAACTGCTTCTTTTACTGCCGAACTAACACCTAACGGATTTTCATTTGAAGCAAGCTTTGTAATATTTTTAAGTCCTAACTCACGAGCAAGCTCGTCTATAGGCTTTCCACCTTGGTATGGACTCAATCCAAGGATTGACTCACAGGCATTCATAAAACTGCTACAGGATAAGAGCCTAAAACATCCAACTTAGAGACGCGTGACTTGACTTCTAAAATGGCTTTTTGAACATTTTTTTCACTTTGATGCCCTTCTATATCAATAAAAAACAAATATTCCCATTTAACTCCAGGGATAGGATGCCTTGCGAGTTGGAGCATATTGATGTTATTCTTTTTAAATGGCTCCAGCAAATCAAATAAAGCTCCTGATTCATGTTTTGTAACAACCAGTAGTGAAGTCTTGTCTTTAACGCCAGCTGGGACTTCGTCCTTACCAATGACAATAAAGCGAGTCACATTTCCCGCGTTATCTTCAATGTTTTTGGCAACTCTCTGAAGGCCATAAATATTTAAAGCAACTTTGGATGCAATTGCCGCTGCATTGGGCTCGTCTTTTGCCATTCTAGCCCCAAGTGCGTTTGATGCAACAGGCCTTAACTCTGTATGAGGGTAATGATTAGAAAGCCAGCGATGGCATTGATCCAAGGCTTGCTGATGAGCATATATTATTTTAATTTCTTGAGATTGATCTTGCATCATTAAGTGATGAGCAACCGCAATTTCTACTTCGCCACAAATATTTAAACTGTGACTATAGAGCATATCAAGTGACGTTCCTATGACTCCATTCGATGAGTTCTCAATTGGAACAACGCCGTATTGAGCATTATCTGTTTCAACTTGATGGAAAATCTCGTCTACTGTTCCACAGTCGAGCGGGGAAACGCCGTGCCCAAAATGCTTAAGTGCAGCCTCTTGAGTAAACGTTCCTTCAGGGCCTAAAAAGGCAATCTTCAGGGGCTGCTCAAGCGCCAAGCAGGCCGACATAATTTCTCTAAAAATAAGGGCAATATCCTTATCTTTAAGAAGACTTTTATTTCTTTGGATTACTTTACTTAAAACCTCTGCTTCACGCTCTGGCCTATAAAAAGCTGTTTGCGCATTCGATTCCTGCTTGACAAGTGCAACTTTAGCAGCTAAGTCCGCGCGCTGAGATATTAAAAGCTGAATCTTTTGATCCAGGTCGTCGATATCATTTCTTAAATTTTCAAGTGAATCACTTTTCATATTGCAAGTTAAAAGATATTCTTTAAAGGGTATTTTACCTAAGACTATTCGGACTTCAAAGTATTGTTTTTATTAAGTAACAGGATATTAAAAATAGAGGACATAAAAAGTTATTGCAGTTTTATAAAAAATCGATATAATTCACAAAATAATTTGCAATATGGAAGTTGGTTTAAATCCAACACTGCCCTCGCAACGGTAATTCTGATAAAGATAAGTCCGATACATAGCAAGTTTAGTTTTACTAAAAGCTACGATGGGTGGTGAGTTAATGTATTACATATCTTGTAATTCTTTTCTCTAAATCCCTCTTTTTATTTATAAATAAGGGGTCATAATGTTTACAAGAAATCTAATTTTTGCTGCTTTTATGTCAGCAATACTATTCTCTAATTCAGCAAATGCTATTATTGGTCCAATTAAAATCTCTCTTAATACGGAGTATAGAACCTCAAGTCCTGTTGTTGGTTCAATTGCCACAACAATTAAGTTAGATAAAGCAGCAATTAAAAGAACTGGCGCTTCAACTTTTACAGGGCTTCTTCAGTCTATTCCTTCGGTTTCATTTGAGGGTGGCCAAGGAAATCTCCAAGCACTTCGTATTCGTGGAAATGAGGCGAGTCATACATTGCTTCTTTTGGATGGTCACAGAGTAACAGTTGATGGTGGCCAAGCAAACCTTGATGTTATTCCTATCGATCAAATAGAGCGTATTGAAATTAGTAAGGGCCCCTTCTCATCACTATATGGTCCTGGCGCGATTGGCGGTGTAATTCATGTATTTACCGACAAAGATGCTAATTCAATCAGTAGTAACAAAATTGATATTTCATATGGCTCCAAAGGTACGAAAAAAATTAATTTAAATACCTATCTCAAGGGTGATAAGAGTTATCTTGGTATTGCTCTTACTGATTTTAATACTGATGGTATTGACGCCACTGGAGATGGAGATCTAGACCCAATTGATAGAAAAACAACTGGATTAAATTTTGGAACTGAACTAACTGAATCTACTGATATTAGCATTAATATTCTTAACACAAAAGCAAATATACAATATGATGATAGCTGGGGCACCCCAAAACCAGATAATAATTTAAATCAATTGAATATAAGTATTAATCAGGCCATAAATGATAAATATAAAATCAATTTTGATTTGATGCGACAAAATACACAGAGAAGAGAGGATAAGTACAAGTTAAATACATTAACTGTAATTAATGAGCTTGATTTTGATAATAGCAAACTTTCTTTGGGAATTTCAAACGAAGTTAGTAAAAAAGTTGGAAGCTCAAACACTATCAAACACACTGATATTTTTTCTCAGTGGCAGGGTTTGATAATTGACAATGAAATCTCAATTGGAGCAAGAGTTGTTGATCATGATAAATTTGGGACTCACTCAACCTACAACTTTAATTGGGCAAGAGACTTAAGTTCGACATTAAGATTAAATGGGTCTTATGGAAGTGCCACTAATTTGCCTGATCATTATAAAAATAATGCTAATATTGTCGCAGGAAAAACTACTTTAAAGCCAGAGAGTTCTAAGAATCTTGAAATTGGATTAAGTGGTTATTATGGCTGGGGTAATGCAGAATTTAAAATTTATAAAAGTAAAGTTTTTGATGCCTTTAAATGGTTTAATGCAAGCCCTGCTTATTACAAAAATGACGGTATTATAAATATTAATGGAGCTGAATTATCAATTGGAACTGAGTTCTTAGGTTGGGATCTTGATACAAGTTTTGATTTGAATAAAGCTATTGCTGCCTCAACTAACCTTGAAAAGGGAAGAAGACCAAATAGATCTATAACATTAAACCTTTCTAAGACTTCTGGAAAATGGAACAGAAGCATTAATTGGATAGCTAAGTCAAGAGCATGGGATAAAGATGACCACTCTACTGGAGAAAATGGTGGTTATGGTTTACTTAATTTGAGTACTAGCTACAATTTTACTGAAGATTTAATCGTTTATCTTAATAGAAGAAATACACTAGATAAAGATTATGAAATGGCAAAAGGTTACAACACATTGGGTAAAACTACTACGCTTGGCTTAACTTACAATTTCTAAGATGATAACTACCCAGTATATAATTGAATATACTGGGTAGCTGATCTAAGTCTCAATAGGTAAAATTAAATATGGAAAATTCTTATAAAAAGCGTATGCAGCGTAAAAAAGAGCATATTGATTCTAGAATTGAAGAGGCAAATATTGATAAAGGTATTGTTGTGCTTCTAACAGGAAATGGGAAAGGGAAGTCATCATCAGCTATGGGCATGATTTGTAGAGCTCTTGGTTACGACATGAGTGTGGCCCTTGTTCGTTTTTTAAAGGGTGAGCAACAAACTGGAGAGGATTTATTTTTAGATAGCTATCCAAATGTTGTTTCTGCGCATATGGAGAGTGGCTTTACTTGGAACACTCAAGACCAAGAGCTAGATAAAAAAAGGGCTTCCGAGACTTGGCTTGAGGCCGAGAAGTTTCTAGCTGATCCTGCGATTGATCTTGTGGTCCTTGATGAAATTACCTACATGATTAATTACAACTATCTTGATGAAAAATCAATCCTTAAGGCGCTTATAAATAGGCCAGAGAGTCAACATGTTGTTATTACGGGAAGAGCTGCCAGTGAAGGCATTATTGCTGCATCAGATACAGTAAGTGAGGTTAAAGACATAAAGCACGCCTTTAGAGCTAATATTAGAGCTCAAAAAGGCATTGACCTTTAAATAGACTAACTGTTTTCAAGCAAGTATTGTATTGCTTGATATAAATACCCTACCGTTACAACCTTCATGCCTTTTATAGGTTTTTTTGGTGCATTTCCTTTTGGAATGATTGCAATTTCAAAGCCTTGTTTTTGTGCTTCAGAAAGTCTTTCCATTGAGTTGTAAACAGGACGAACCTCACCAGTAAGTCCAACTTCACCAAAAGCAATCCATTTACTTGGAATTACCTTATCTCTTAAACTTGAAACGATTGCAAGCATCACAACAAGGTCAGAGGCGGTTTCGCTAACTTTAATACCTCCCACTACATTAATAAAGACATCTTGATCAAATGTTGCAATTCCAGAGTGTTTGTGAAGAATTGCAAGTTGAAGTGATAATCTATTTTGATCCAGGCCAACGCTGACTCTTTTTGGGGTTCCATTAGCTTGGTCCACTAACGCCTGTATCTCAACTAGTAGAGGTCTTGTGGCTTCTCTTGTGACCATAACCATTGAGCCAGAAGATGGGTTTTCTTGGTTTGATAGAAAAATTGAAGAAGGGTTGCTGACTTGCTGAAGGCCTTTTTCACCCATCGCAAAAACGCTGATTTCATTTACTGCGCCAAAGCGATTTTTAACCGCCCTGATGATTCTATAGCGACCTCCAGCGTCCCCTTCGAAATATAGTACGGCATCAACCATATGCTCTAAGATTCTCGGACCAGCAAGCGCCCCACCCTTGGTTACATGGCCAATCATCAATAGTATAGTGTTAGTCTGTTTTGCGTATTGAGTTAGCTGTGCTGCGCAGTCGCGAACTTGGGTGACCGATCCAGGCGCTGAATTAGAAAGATCGGTGACCATGGTTTGAATCGAATCAATGACAATAACTTTAGGTCTTAAATCTTTTGAAATCTTTATAATTTTTTCTAAGTGAGTCTCACCTATAAATAATATATCTTCTTTGATCCCAAGCCTAATTGCTCTTTCGCTTACCTGTTCAGCAGACTCCTCGCCACTTACATAAAGGGTTGTGCTTGAGGCATTAATAGCCGCTAAAGCCTGCAAAATCAAAGTTGATTTGCCAATACCGGGGTCTCCACCTATAAGGACTACAGAGCCATCTACTAAGCCTCCACCTAACGTACGATCAAGCTCAGTAAGCCCAGTAGATAGGCGATTTTTATTTTGAGACTTAATTTCAGATAAGTTTTGAACCTTAGATGCAGGAAGGTCTTTAAGGCTTTCAGGTTTAGAGGATGTTGCCTGTGAAATTACAACTTCTTCGAGTGTGTTCCATTCTTTACAGTCTAAACACTGTCCAGCCCACTGATGATGAGAAGATCCACATTCTCTACAAACAAACTCAATTTTAGTTTTTGCCATCTTAGGGTTATTTATTCATTAATTTATCAATCTCACTCTTAAAGGTTTCAATGTCTTGAAACTGACGATAAACGGAAGCAAATCTTATGTATGCAACTTCATCGAGAGCTTTTAACTCTTCCATAACCCACTCACCAACGATTGACGAAGAAACTTCGCTGTCATTTTGAGCCATCAATTTGCGCTGTATTTTTTGAATTGCAGTCTCAATTTTAGAGGTTTCAACGGGTCGTTTTTCAAGCGCTTTTAACAAACCAGAGCGAAGTTTATTTTCACTAAAAGTTTGTCTAGATTCGTCGCTTTTTATAAGCCTAGGAAGGTTTAAATCGACTGTTTCACGAGTAGAGTGCCTCTCTCCACAAGCAATACACTCTCTTCTGCGGCGAACTTGGGAGCCATCCTCAAGTAGCCTTGTATCCAGCACCTTAGTGTCATCAGATTGACAAAAAGGACATCTCATATCGGTTACTTATAAACTGGAAATCTTGAACAAAGGTCTTCAACTTTTGCTTTAACTTCGTCTACAACAGAAGTATTTTCAAGGTCATCACAAATGTCACAAATCCAATGAGTAATATCTCTACATTCAGATTCACCGAAACCTCTTGTTGTTGCAGCAGGAGTTCCAACTCGTATGCCACTAGTTACAAAAGGTGATTGGGGGTCATTCGGCACGGAATTCATGTTGACAGTTATATGAGCTGAGCCAAGCGCTGCATCTACTGCTTTACCTGTAAGGCCTTGCTCAATAAAACTTACTAAAAAAACATGGTTATCCGTTCCGCCTGAGACAACGTCATATCCTCTTTTTAAAAAGACATCGGCCATGGCTCTTGCATTAATAACAACTTGCTTTTGATAAGCTTTAAATTCGTCACTCATCGCCTCTTTAAATGCAACAGCTTTGGCAGCAATGATATGCATTAATGGGCCACCTTGAATTCCAGGAAATATTGCAGAGTTAAGTTTCTTTTCTATCTCTTCGTTAGCCCTAGCAACAATCAAACCTCCACGTGGACCCCTTAAGGTTTTATGTGTAGTGGTTGTACAAACATCTGCATATTTAATGGGAGATGGGTAGTCGCCGGTTGCAATTAGGCCAGCAACATGCGCCATATCAACCAGAAGATACGCGCCTACCATATCAGCTATTTTTCTAAAGCGAGCCCAATCAACCACTCTTGAATAAGCTGAAAAACCTGCGATAACCATTTTTGGTTTATGCTCTAAAGCTAAGCGCTCAACTTGATCATAATCAATCTCGCCAGTCGACTCATCAAGGCCGTATTGAATAGCATTAAAATTTTTGCCTGAAAATGAAGGTTTGGCTCCGTGAGTAAGGTGACCGCCATGGGCTAAACTCATCCCTAATATGGTATCACCTGGAACAAGAAGCGCTTGGAAAACCGCGGCATTTGCAGTAGAGCCAGAATGAGGCTGAACATTAGCATACGCAGCTCCAAATAACTCTTTTGCCCTACTAATTGCCAGGCTTTCGGCAACATCAACGTGCTCACAGCCGCCATAATATCGCTTACCAGGGTAGCCCTCTGCATATTTGTTTGTTAACTGAGAACCTTGTGCTGCCATTACTGCAGGAGAAGTATAGTTTTCTGAGGCAATTAATTCTATATGTGCTTCTTGTCTATCTTCTTCAGCATTTATAACTTTTGCGATGTCAGGGTCTACATCATTTAATGTTAGATTTTTATCAAACATAACAGGCTCCAAAATTGATTCTTAAGTTGTTAATTTTAAACACATTATTTGCCAACATTTAAAATTAATTATTCTTTTTTTTTAAAAGATTGCAGTATGATTTTTATATAAATTTATAACTTAATTTTTAATAAATTTTGGTCTTTAATTAAGTTCAATTCTTGAGTAAATAATTAATATTTCTCAATGGTAAAATTACCTTTTTGTTTAAAATTTTGAAATAATGAATGTGCTAGTTTTGGGTGCCGGAGTTATTGGCACTACCTCTGCTTACTTCCTTGCGAAACAAGGACATAATGTCACAGTTATAGACAGGCAGGAAAACGTCGCTATGGAGACAAGCCATGGAAATGCAGGGCAGCTATCGTATGCATTTACATCTCCTTGGGCTGCTCCTGGACTTCCACTGGATATTATCAAATGGGGGTTGACTGGAAGTTCACCCTTGATTATTAATCCTAACATAAGCCTCAGTACCATTAAGTTTATGTATCGAATGTATAAAAACTGCAATGTTAATAGTTATGAAATCAATAAAAGTCGTATGCTTAGAATTGCAAATTATTCTAAACAAACTTTAATAGGCTTAGAGAAAGAAATAAGTATTACTTATGATCAAAGAAAACAAGGCTCTCTTCAACTTTTTTGGGACCAAAAAGAAATTGAAAAGGCCAGGCAAGATACTTCAATTTTAGATAAATTTAATATTCAATATGAATTTCTAGACGCCAATGGCTGCGTCGAAGCTGAGCCTGGGCTTCAGTATGTTAAAAATAAGCTTTCTGGTGGCCTTCGATTTGCAAATGACTTTACAGGAAACTGTTATCTTTTTACGAATGAAATATATAAAAAATGCTTGGAAATGGGCGTCAAATTTGAATTAAACACACATGTTGAATCTATCCTTCTTGATAACAATAAAGTGTCCGCAATTAAAACAAACCGTGGTGAGTATTCAGCGGATAGCTTTTCAGTGTCACTTGGCAGTCATTCGCAAAAAATTCTCTCTGAAGTTGGTATTGATATTCCTATTTATCCAGTTAAAGGTTACTCAATGACCCTCCCAGTTTTAAATGATCATGATGCTCCTCAATCTACAATAATGGATGACAAAAATAAAATTGGTATAACGAGGCTGGGGGAAAATATAAGGGTTGCTGGTATTGCTCACTTAACAGGATTCAACTCTAACTTAAGAGAAAAATCTCTCCACTCTTTGAAAGAAGGGCTAAATAATCTTTTTCCTCGCGCAACTAAAGAGGCTGAGGATCTCAAATTTTGGACAGGTTTTAGGCCCAGCACTCCTGATGGAACGCCTGTAATTGGTCCTACGCCCTACCCTAATTTATTTCTCAATACTGGCCATGGAACCTTGGGTTGGACAATGTCTGCTGGTTCTGGCAAACTATTGGCTAACCTAATTTCAGGCATTGAATCTGAAATATCTACTGAGGGCATTGATATGAGTCGATATAACTATGCAAATAAAACTTCGTTGAGTTATGGCTAGAAAATGTACTGCCACTATTAATCTTGGTGCAATTAAGAAAAACTACTTATATGCAAAATCACTATCGCCTAATGCAAAAGCTATAGCAATCATTAAGGCTAATGCCTATGGTCACGGGGCAATTGAAGTAGCAAATCAACTTGAAGATTGTGCGGATTGTTTCGGAGTAGCATGCATCGAAGAGGCTATAGAGTTAAGGAACTCTGGAATTAATAAAACCCCTATATTGCTGATGGAAGGCATTTTTGAGTTATCTGAAATTAGTCTCATTGAAAAATATAATCTAATTGTTACAGTCTGTAATTCTCAACAACTTCAATGGCTTCTTGACAATGAGTTTAGCAGTCCAGTTGATGTATTTGTAAAATACGACTCTGGTATGGGACGACTTGGCTTTCATGGAAATGAGTTTACTAATGCTATAAATTCACTAGAAGAAAGCACTAGCATTGACAACATAACTTTAATGTCTCATTTTTCTAGTGCCGACATTCTAGAAGATGCAACAACGAATACTCAGATTAATGACTTTAATAAAGCCCTGCCCTCAAAAAATTACCCTGCTTCATTGGCTAATTCAGCTGGAATAATGGGGTGGCATGAGTCTCATAATGATTTTATACGTCCGGGGATTATGCTTTATGGCTCTTCACCTTTTCCTGATAAATCTCATCTGGATAAATTAATTCCTGCTATGAGCCTTTCTTCAGCACTTATATCAATCAAAAATTTTAAAGCCGGACAATCAGTAGGCTATGGCAGTCGTTATATTTGCAATAAAAATACAGCAATTGGCGTTGTTGCTATTGGCTATGCAGATGGTTATCCGCGCAGCGCAAAAGATGGCACCCCTGTCTTCATCAATGGCGTTAAAAGTGAAATTGCAGGGAAAGTATCGATGGATATGATAACTATTGATTTAAGCAATGTGCCAAGCCCCAAAATTGGCGATCGAGTTGAGCTCTTTGGAGAAAACATTGCCATAGATGATGTTGCAGCTAATTGCAATACAATATCTTATGAAATATTTACAAAAATTACCAGTAGAGTTTATAAAACATACGTCCAATAATTTTTGAATACTAATATAATGCATTTAATTTGTTATTGTAATTCTTAAAAAAATCATGCTTTCATCAAACCAAATTAACACATTTAATAAAGATGGATACCTAGTTATAGAAGACTTTATTAACCAAAAACAAAGAAAACTTCTAATGGATCGTGCAGAAAAGCTAATTGATGATTTTCAGCCACCCTCCTCGCACTCTGTATTTACAACTGATGAACAGGAAAGAACGAGTGATGAATATTTTTTAAGTTCAGGAGATCAAATTCGATTTTTTTTTGAAGAGAAGGCAATTGATGAAAATGGAAATTTTACTGTTCCTAAACAAAAATCAATTAATAAAATTGGGCATGCGCAGCATGAGCTAGATCCTGTTTATAAGCAAGTAATTAGTGAACTTAACTTACCAGAAATAGGTTTGCAGCTGGGAATCAAAAAACCAAGAAAGTTGCAATCAATGCACATCTTTAAGCAACCCAGCATTGGAGGCGAAGTTGGCCTTCATCAAGACTCAACATTCTTATACACTAGCCCAATGAGTTGTATTGGCTTTTGGGTGGCACTTGAAGATGCAAATAGAGAGAATGGATGTCTACAAGCTATAACTGGAGGTCATTCAATCCCCCTTAAAAAGCGCTTCAAGTTATCTTCTGGTGGTGGCACTGAGTTCGAAATTTTAGATGATAGTCCTTTCCCAGATGCGCAACTAGATTTACTCGAAGTTAAGGCGGGAACTTTAGTCATTTTGCACGGACAATTGCCTCATTATAGCGCTGCAAATACCTCCGAGCGCTCTCGACAAGCGTTTAGTTTGCATTTAGTAGATCAAGATTGCCATTACGCAGAAGATAACTGGTTACAGTCTGAATTTTAAATTTATAACGTAGACAAAACATATGAACGATAGAAAAATAACTGATATTCACAACATTAATTTCAAGCCATTTGATCGCTATGGTGAGCCAGTTAAAAATATGAGCTGGCACATTATTAGCTATAACCAGACTACAGGTTATGGTAGCTATATTTTAAAAATGGATCCAGGGGCACAATCAATCCCTCATACTCATACTGGATTTGAAGAATTTTTTATAGTAGAAGGTGAGCTAATCGACTCGGATGGTGCTGTCTTTAAGAAAGGTGATTTCGTATCTTTTGAACCAGGAAGTAAGCACTCTTCATTATCTGAAAAAGGTGCTTTGATCGTAGTCTTTCAAAGAGGTATCAACCAGCCAATCAAAGGAATGTAGATGCCTGTAGAAATTAGAAAAACTTTATTACACGTTGAAAAAACCTTTATTGAAGGCAATAAAAAAGCGGACAAACCCCTTACTTTAATTGCCGCAGTTGCTGTTATAAAAAATCCCTGGGTCAACCTTCAACAGGGCGTTGAGTTTATTGAAGACCTGAAACCAGGAATACTCGATGTTGCACCAGAACTTGGTGAAATATTAACAGCTATGATTATTAAGGAGGCCGGTTCTGGCGAAAAAGTAGAGGGGTATGGTAAATCTGCAATAGTGGGGCTTAAAGGAGAAGTTGAGCACGCCTCTGCTATTATTCATACACTTCGATTTGGTAATTACTATAGAGAGGCTGTTGGCGCTCAGTCCTACCTATCATTTTGTAATACTCGAGGCGGTGCAAATGCGCCAATTATGATTCCTTTGATGGATAAGAATGATGCCGGAAAACGCTCACATTACTTGACTATCCAACTTGCAATACCTGACGCACCAGCAGACGATGAATTAGTCATTGCTTTAGGCGCTTCAATTGGCGGCAGGCCACATCACCGAATAGGCGATCGATACCAAGACTTAAAAGACTTGGGTCATGATGTCGATAATCCCGCAAACGTATAAGCAACTAAATCTTAGCTTTAGGAATCCGACTGAGACTCTATAGCCTCTTCTGCAATTACTTCCATTGCAACCATACTTGGTCTTTGCGCCATAACCTGGAAGTCTGATTGATCAGACTCATCAACGTCCTTATTGATAAACATCATCACAAACACTGTCACTGCAATAACTAAGTGCACTAGGCTTAAATACAATAAGAAACCAAGACTATCAAATAAATTAAGAAAATAACTCATTGTGAAGGGTCCTAATGCTGCAAAAAAACTGTAAACAAAAACAATTGTTCCACTGGCACTAACCATTTGACTCGACTTTAAGCGGTCATTTGTTTGAGCAACTCCAAGCGAATAGAGTGGCAAAGTGCTTGCCCCAATCAATCCGTTTAAAACCAAAAAGGTAGTTTTAGAAAAATCAAACACCGCTAAAAGAGTGCATATACCTAAAACTATAAAACAACATAACAAGATTACTTTTCTTCGATCAATTTTGTCAGAAAGCCAACCTAATGGCCACTGTGATAAGGCTCCAAAACCAATAAAAAGTGACATAAAAAGAGCAGTCTCGGAAATACTTAAGCCCGATTTAATTGCATAAATTGTTCCTACGCCAAAGAAGCCAGCAGAAGCAAGACCAGAAATACCAATCGTTGCAACGCCCGAAGGAGAGGCTTTCCATAATGCTTTAAAGCCCAAGGGCTCCTGTAGCTCTGTTTCAGGAGCTTTTATTTCCGTCAAAAGTATGGGAATGAGTGAAATTGAAAGCAAGATAGAAGCAAGAAGAAATAAATTTACTCCTGCAGGGCTATCAACAACAAACAAGCCTTGACCCATTGCAAGGCCTCCCCAGACAACTACCATATGAATTGAGAATAATTGGCCGCGGTTTTCATTAGAGGAAATTGAGTTTAACCACCCTTCAACAATTATCATAATTCCAGCAACACAAAAGCCAGACAAAAACCTGGCAACAAACCAAACTGGCGGTTCAATAAATAATAGCTGGATTAGAATTGCAGTTGATGCGATGGATGCGAAGGCGGCATAGGTTCGAATTTGTCCCGTCTTTTTAATTTGACCAGGAGATATTAATGAACTTGCAAAAGCACCCAAAAAATAGCCAGACATTACTAGACCTGTTGTAAGCACAGAAAAGCCTTCATAATCTGCTCTCCAGCTACTTAGAGTTCCCTGCAAGCCATTGCCCAAGCTAATGAACAATATTCCTAAAAATAATGGCCATATAGAGCGCATAACGATAGTCAACATAACAATTAAAGTCCTAATAAAAGATAAAAAAATCATAGATAAAAAACAAACAGTTTATCATGACACTTTTTTCACGAAAACGCGGATTTTAATGTATTTTTGAAGTGTGTTTTTACAAATATGGTAAAAAGTTTAAATGATTGAAATTTATGAAAAAATATGGACCATTTATATTCTCGAATGTGGCGACAAAACCTTCTACTGTGGGATTACAAATAATCTAGATAATCGAATGAGGCAGCACAACGGTGAGATCAAAGGCGGGGCGAAATATACAAGATCACGTCAGCCTTTTAGAATTGCCTATACCGAAGAAGTTGCAACAAGAAGCGAGGCCCTAAAAAGAGAGCACGTTATAAAAAAAATGACTAGAAGCGATAAGGCAGCACTAGTGCGCTTAACTTAAGCTTTAGTTTTGCAAGATAGATAAATCACTTAAAACCATTTCTGAGTGCGTCTTAGGGTCTACAGATAGATAAATTTTAGCGATTTTTCCTTCTGGGCTTATGATGAAGGTATTCCGTTTGGCTGACTTATATCCTAAGAAATTACTTAGTGAGTTGTATTGCTTTGCTACTTTTCCTTTGTTATCAGACAATAGCGAGAAAGGTAGATTATTTTTTTCTGAAAATTTCTTATGTGACGCAACACTGTCAAGACTAATTCCAAAAACCACCGATTTGCTTGCAATGATTCTTTTAACAGCATCTCTAAAATCGCAAGCTTGGGTAGTGCAGCCTGGCGTGTCATCTTTAGGATAAAAATACAACACTACCCACTTGCCCCTGTAGTCTTCTAGTTGATGACTTAAACTGTTTTGATCTTCAAGGCTAAATTTTGGCGCCTCATCTCCCAGTTCCAGTGCTGCATTTGTCGTTAAAGAAAGCACTAATAATAGTAAAGTGCAAAATAATTTATTGATAGATTGAATATACATTTTTAAATAGTACTTGAATTTAGAGTGATTTTAGACTGCATACGTTTAAAAAAAATTTAGATTTATTTTTTTTTCTTAGAATTACTTATAGCACTCTGATACCAGTTAACAGCCTTTAAGAGCTGCTTTTCGTTAATATTATTTCTCTTACAGTAAGATTTAGCAATATTTGCTAAGGATGGTTTTAAAGGTAATTGCTTTTGCATTTGATTCATAGTTATTCCAAGAAAAATGCTTTAGTTGACCGATAAGGAGAAACCTGTCAACTAAAGCCGATACCTCTTATGTCAAACGGAGAGAGAATGACAAAAGTATTGAGGTTCTTTAAAAAAACTTAAAATTCGTAAACATTGCCTTTAGCTATTAGAGACTTGCATAATGCTTATGTATAATCCATTTACAAATGAAGAGATTATTGACATTATGCATGGTTGCAATTTAAAGGGGTTGTAATTGCAACGGCTCTAATAAACTAAAAACAATACGCATATAATAATCATTCCGTCAAACTTTCAAATGTTTAATACATGGAGTTTTGATGAAGACTTTATGAATATTCTTTCATTTTTTTTGTTTTAAACTACAATAACTTTTTTAATTAGAAATTATTACCTTAAATGCAAACCATTTTAATAGTTGAAGACGATAAAACCATTGCTGAAAGTATTGCTTTTATACTTGAACAGGACTCTTTCAATTGCAAGTGGTTTGACAATGGTCAAGATGCACTTGAATATATCAATAATAACGAAGTTGACCTAATTCTTCTTGACGTTGGATTGCCTGACATGAGTGGGTTTGACGTACTTCGAAAGGTCCGTGAAAAATACAGCCTACCTGTTATTATTATTTCAGCCAGAGATGATGAGTCAGATCAAGTACTAGGCCTTGAAGGTCTTGGAGCTAACGCTTATGTAACTAAACCATTAAGCCCAAGACTCGTTGTTGCTCATGTTCGTGCTCAGCTAAGAACTGGAAAATCAAATACTAACACTGGCTCTTCAAAGTTTAGTATCAATCATGCTATGCAAAGAGTTGTGTTTGATGACATTGAGCTAACGCTTACTCCTGCAGAATTTAAAATTTTATCTCACCTTGTTAAAAATCCTAACAGAGTTCACTCTAGAGAGTTTTTAATGAGTATTATTTGGGATAGGCCCCATGGCTCAGATATTAAAACAATTAACACTCATATTAAATCTATTCGAAAGAGGATCCATGAAGTCGATGAAGATAGTGATTGCATAGAAACCCATAGAGGAATTGGATATAGCTTAATTGAATGAGACACTTTAAGTTAAATATTGGTACCAAACTTTTTCTTCTCTACTTCATCATAAGTTCAACTTTACTTTGGATATTCGCTCATAGAACGGCGCTTGAGTCAGCAAAATCAGTGATGGTTGAAGTTTCAAGCCTAATGAGTCGAGTTGCCTCACAAAACAATAAAGATGGTGAGATTGATTTAGAAACTTTCGAGAGTTTGATTGTTAATTACTTGCGCTCTCAAAAAAATACAATTGATACTAACAACAATCAAAAACTTGAAAACCTTGCAATTTATGTGACCGATAAGGATGGCCTCCTTGTTTTAGATTCTAGAGGGCTAATACTAGGCAAAGATATGAGGTCCCATAATGAAGTGAAATCTGCCCTTAGCGGTGGACAAGATATAACTAGAGTAGTTGAAGAGTTCATTCCTGGGCCAAAAAAAGCTAGAGGGGCTGTTGTTGAGTACTTATACAAGTCAAGGTTTCTTAACGCGTCAAATCCAATTTATGGAGATAATGGCGAAATTTTAGGTGCGGTTGTAGTTGTTGCGCCTCTAATGGATTTACTAGACCAAAACTATCTCTTGCAATTTATTTTTTATATTTTTCTAATTTCATTAATTTTTGGAGCTTTAGGAAGTTACAGGATATCTAGAAACATTCGTCGTATTCAAAAATATACCACCAGCCTTTTTAGTGATGAAGATACAGTTAAGCCCGATCTTAACAATCAATTTAATAAACTTGCAAAAACTATTGAAAATGCAAGAGCCGAGGTTGAGCTTAAGGATGACGTTGAGCAGTATATTGATACTCTGGCTCATGAATTAAGGACGCCTATAACAGGAATTCAGCTTACTGCAGAGAACTTACTCACCCCAATGAGTGATAAGCAAAGAAAAAGATTTATTGAAAACATATTGGATTCAAATAAACATATGGATCTGCTGGTTAATAGGTTGCTAGATCTTTCAAGAATAGAGCGACGCGAAAAGCTTAAGTCCATTGAGTCATTGAATATTTTAAAAATCGTTAATAACGTTTTACAAGCGCCTAGCCGCACAAAAAATATCTCTGACAAAAATCTTAAAATAATTCTTGAAATCGATAATAATGCTTTTATAAAGGCTGAAAAAATATTACTAGAGCAGGCTATTGGGAATATAGTAAATAACGCATTAGACTTTAGCCCAAAATCAGGATCAATCACCATTAAATCTTCTGAAACTAATGCCGCTATCTCAATCATAGTTCTTGATGACGGTCCTGGCATCCCCCCTCATGTTCTAAGCAAGCTATTTACACGATTTTTCTCAGTTTCTAGACCAGACACAGGGGTCAGAGGGAATGGATTAGGCTTGCGATTTGTTCGAAAGATAATGCAGCTTCATGGAGGCGAGGTAATACTTCAAAACCGCTTTATTCAGCAAGGGGCTGAAGCAAAGCTTAGGTTTCCTATTATTATTAAGTAGCTTAACTTATAGGCTTAGGCTTTCTGCTCGGTTTTTTGCTCCAAAATACGCGTTTTTTTGCACTATTAGGTTTTTTTTGTTCATCCCTTTGGCCTTCACTATTTTTAGCAGCACTGCTCTGAGAATCACTTTTGTTTCTACTTCTATTTCTACTTCTATTTCTTCCTTGGAGTTCTTGTTTTTTTGGTTTTTTGGATTTTACTGGAAGCAGTTCGCGCGATTTTGGAAGATCATGATTTGGCACAAAATCATCAACTAACTCACGCTCCAGTTCTTTTTGGATCAGGCGCTCAATATCAAATAACTGTTTGGCTTCGTCTGCACTGACCAAAGAAATTGCTTCGCCGCCTCTTCCCGCCCTTCCGGTTCGACCAATTCTATGTACATAGTCCTCAGGGACGCTAGGTAAGTCAAAATTAATAACGTGTGGGAGTTGGTCAATATCAATTCCGCGCGCTGCAATATCAGTAGCCACAAGGACTCTCACTTTTCCAGCCTTAAAGTCAGCTAAAGCACGGGTTCTAGCACCTTGGCTTTTGTTTCCATGAATTGCAGTTGCGCTGATATTTTTCTTCTCTAGGCTTGTCGCAATTCTATTAGCGCCATGCTTGGTTCTACTAAATACAAGAACTTGCTGCCACTCACCTTTGTTAATTAAATGGGTTAAAAGTGCTGTTTTTTTAGTTTTATCTACTGGACAAATCCAGTGCTTAATCGCCTCTACTGTAGAGTTCCTGGGTGTAACTGAAATCTCAATTGGGTCATGAACAAGGCCTTTTGCTAGCCTTCGAATATCTTCAGAAAAAGTGGCTGAAAACATTAATGTTTGACGTTTTTTTGGTAATAATTTAATAATTCTTTTAATGTCATGGATGAACCCCATGTCAAGCATACGATCGGCTTCATCTAAAACTAGAATCTCTAATTCATTAAAATTGACAGCATTTTGAGAATGAAGATCGAGCAATCTTCCCGGGGTGGCTACCAAAATATCGACACCTTTGCGAAGCTTCTGCATTTGAGGGCCAATGCCAACGCCACCAAAAACCACTGTTGCGCTTAACGGTAAATTCTGACCATAGGTTTTAACGCTTTCAAGGATTTGAGCTGCAAGTTCTCTCGTTGGCGTCAATATTAAAGTTCGAGTGTGATTCGATGAAGGTCTCCTTCCATTGGATAAGAGCTGCAATATAGGCAAAGTGAATCCTGCCGTCTTTCCAGTTCCGGTTTGAGCAGCTGCCATTAAGTCTTTTCCCTCTAAAACAATAGGAATAGATTTTTCCTGAATGGGCGTAGCTTCAGAGTAGCCTTGAGCCTCAATAGCTCCAAGAATTTGTGGTGACAGTCCAAGTGTTGAAAAGCTCATGTAATTACATCAAAAAAAAATATGGTTGTATTTTACGGGCATAGTTGAGCTGTAACTTGCAATCTCAAATATGAGTTAAAAAAGATAGCCCTCTTTGTCATTCAGCTTTCAGCTGTTTAGTTATAATAAAATAGTATTTTCTTGCTCTGGACAAAGGTAATTTATATGGTATTATTCGCGAGTTTTGTAACGAAATTTAATCAACTATGAAAATAATTATTCCTATCAAGCGAGTTCTTGATCCTTATACGCAAGCCCGAGTTAACAAGCAAACTGAGCAAGTAGATCTTGCTAATGCTAAGATGGCAATGAATCCTTTTTGCGAGATTGCAGTTGAAGAGGCTTTAACCCTAAAAGAAAGTGGCGCGGCATCTGAAACTATTGCTGTTAGTATTGGTACTGATAAAACTGTAGATACCCTTAGAACCGCTCTTGCAATGGGCGTTGATCGAGCAATTTTTATTAAGACCGAATCTGAGCTTGATTTACAGCCTTTGCATATTGGTAAAATTTTGGCTAATATTATTAGGCGCGAAGAAGCTGAACTCATAATAATGGGAAAACAAGCTGTAGATAATGATAATAACCAAACGGGTCAAATTCTTTCGGGACTTTTGGACTATTCTTTGGGTACTTTTATTTCTAAGTTCGAGCTTAGTGCTGATGCGAGTAGTGTTGAAGTTAGTCGTGAAATTGATTCAGGAATTGAAATTAGAAAGCTTAACCTTCCGGCTATTGTAACGGTAGATTTAAGGCTTAATGAGCCAAGATACGCCTCACTCCCAAACATCATGAAGGCAAGGTCTAAACCTTTAGAAACAATCGAGCTAGATAGCCTTGGAATTGACACATCGCCACGAATTAAAGTAATTAGTGTTGTCGAGTCAGGAACTAAGGATAGAGCCTCTAAGCAAATTAGCTCTGCTGAAGAGTTGTTTTCAGAATTAAATCAAATGGGAGTTCTGTAATGTCAGCACTTATATTAATTGAACTTAATGGATCAGAAGTAAACGCAAGTAGCAGAGCTGCTATCACTGCGGCTTCACAGCTTTCAGATAGTATTGATGCCCTGGTTCTTACTAATGACTCTTCCAACTCAGAATCTGTATCTAAATTAGCTGGAATTAACTCAGTTAAAATGATTGTTGATGATGCACTTGAGCATGCCAATGTTGAAGTAGCAAGTAAGTTAATTGCAGAGGCAATGAGTGGTTATAAATACCTTGTTTCAGGCTCTTCAACTTATAGCAAGAATATTCTGCCCCGTGTAGGCGCCCTTCTAGATGTACAGCCTATATCGGATGTTTGCGAAATCAAGTCAAACAATACATTTGTCAGGCCTTTGTATGCTGGAAATATAATGGCAACAGTAGAGTCTTCTGATGAAATTATTATTATGACGGTTAGGGCGACAGCTTTCGAACACTCTGGTGATGGGGGTTCAGCAAAAGTTGAGGCTTTGTCGTCAACAATACCTGAGTCAAATTCAACCTTTATTTCACTACAAGAATCTCAGTCTGAGCGTCCTGAACTAACAACAGCGGCAAGAATTGTCTCTGGAGGTCGAGGTCTTGGCTCAAAAGAGAATTTTGCTCTGATTGAGCAATTAGCGGACAAGCTTGATGCGGCGGTTGGCGCTTCAAGAGCTGCAGTAGATGCCGGGTTTATCTCTAATGACTATCAAGTTGGACAAACTGGAAAAGTAGTGGCTCCACAGCTATACTTAGCTGTAGGAATATCTGGCGCGATTCAGCATCTTGCTGGAATGAAGGATTCACAGGTTATTGTTGTTATTAATAACGATCCTGATGCCCCAATGTCAAGAATGGCTGATTTAGTATGGCAAACAGACCTATTTGTTGCTTTAAAAGAATTAAACGAATATCAGATTTAGGAAGCTAATTAATGGAAAGAGAGTCGATTGAATATGATGTAGTTGTTGTTGGAGGAGGTCCCTCTGGACTTGCGTCTGCTTGTAAGCTTAAACAACTTAATCCTAATCTTTCCGTATGCCTACTAGAGAAAGGCTCTGAAATAGGCTCACACATAATTTCTGGTGCAGTTTTTGAACCTCAAACGCTATTTGATTTATTTCCAGATGACGCAAAGAATTGCCCAACACTTAAAACCCCTGTCGTTAAAGATGATCTTTATTGGCTTACTAGTAGCAATAAAAGCATAAAAATACCTTCTTGGTTAATGCCAAAAAGCCTCCACAATAAAGGGAATTTCATAATCTCACTGGGTGAGCTATGTCAATGGATTTCTGAAAAAGCAATAGACTTAGGCGTCGACATTTTTCCAGGGTTTCCCGCCCAAAAATACCTTACAGATGAAAGTGGTAGAGTCATTGGGATTGCTACTGGTGACATGGGAATCGATAAAGAAGGAAATCAGAAAGGTACCTATACACCTGGGATGGATATACTTGCTAAGCAAACAATTTTTGCAGAAGGCGCAAGAGGTCATTTAGGTAAGCAGTTGATAAAAGAGTTCAACCTTGATGAGGGAAAAACGCCCCAACATTTTGCTATTGGGTTTAAAGAAATCTGGGAAGTTGACAATGATAAGCACAGTCCCGGTGATGTTGTACATAGCATGGGATGGCCACTTAAGGGTGGAACGTCTGGCGGGGGATTTCTATATCACTTCGACAACAACAAAATTGCTGTTGGTTTAATTGTTGACCTTAATTACAGTAATCCTAGCCACAGTCCTTTTCAAGAATTTCAACAATTTAAGCAGCACCCTTCCATTAAACAGTTTCTTGAATTGGGTAAGCGCGTTTCATATGGTGCAAGAGCAATCACCAAAGGCGGCATCAACTCCCTTGTAAAAATGGAGTTTGATGGCGGCATGATTGTTGGTTGTGATGCTGGAACTTTAAACCCTAGTAAAATTAAAGGAAGCCACTGCGCACTCCAATCTGGAATACTTGCTGCTGAATATATTAATAAAGTTCTTTGTGAGGAAAACTGTGATTTTGATGACTTATTCAAAAACAGTGCTCTTTACAAAGAGCTCTACGAATCCAGGAACTTTAGCGCAGCTATGCACAAATTTGGTTTTTATTTGGGCGCAACTTATAACTTCATTGAATCCAATATTTTTCGAAACAAACTACCGTTTACTATTAAAGATGAGAATAGAGATTGTGACTCATTAAGTCTAAGTAAATCTTCACCTTTAAAAGAGTACCCTGCTCCAGACAACGTTTTGAGTTTTGACATCACGTCTTCTTTATTCTTATCTGGAACAAATCATGAAGAAGATCAGCCTGTTCATTTAAAGCTTACTGATGCAACAATTCCCTTAGCTCACAATAAACTACTCTACGATGAGCCAGCTCAAAGGTATTGCCCTGCAGGAGTCTACGAAATAATTGAAAAAGATGGTGAAGACTATTTTCAAATCAACGCGCAAAACTGTCTTCATTGCAAAACCTGCGATATCAAAGACCCATCTCAAAATATTAACTGGGTGCCTCCTGAAGGCGGCGGCGGGCCAAATTATATTGGAATGTAAGACTAACTACACTGATTTGCAGTAATTACCACAGTATTAACAATCTCATCCACGCTACAACCCCTAGATAAATCATTAACAGGCTTTGCCAATCCTTGAAGAATTGGGCCTATCGCTTTCGCGCCTGAGAAACGCTGAACGAGCTTATAACCAATATTTGCAGCATCTAGGTTTGGAAAAATTAAAACGTTTGCAGGGGGAGTGAATAATGCCTCAGGATATTTAATCTTTAAGACTTCATCATCTAAGGCGGCATCAAGCTGAATGTTTCCTATTACCTGAGCACTTGGGAGTTTAGATTTAAGGATATCAGTCGCATCCCTTACTTTGTCAACCTCTAAATGATTTGCACTTCGGTTCGTTGAAAATGAAAGCATGGCGATCTTAGGCTCTTCCTCTAAAAAGGACATTGCAGTTTCATGAGCGCTATGTGCTATTTCTGCAAGTTCTTCAGAGTTAGGATTAATGTTCATCGCGCAATCTGAAAAAATCATATTTTCACCATACATTTTATGATTCCGGTCAAAAACCATTAAAAATAAACTCGATACAAGTTTGTTTTTTTCAGAAACGCCAATAATTCTAAGTGCATTGCTAAGAACTTCCTGACTAGGGGTTATGGCGCCTGTAACGACCCCATCAACATCGCCCCTATAAAGTGCAATCATTGCAAACACACTTGGATTGGATACCATTTCAAGTGCGTCATCTAAAGTAACACCTTTGTGTCCTCTCCTCTCAAACAAGGTTTGAGCATACTTCGCCTTCAAATCTTCGTTTGAGCGGTCTATTACCTCTATACCTAGAGAAGAGTCTATATTTGCATCAAAAAGCACAATTTGAGCAATTTTACGACTTGAAAGTATTTGGGCAGCCTCTATAACTCGAGAGTCACTAGATTCAGGTAATAAAATTCGAGGAAATTTAGCTTTAGCCTTGTTGGATAATTCTTCTAATAACGCCATTATTTTGCCTTAATAAAGTTCATCATAGTTTACCCGAAAATGCTTTAAATCAATTAAGGCTTAAATGTCAAAATTTAATACTCAATTAGGTGTGACTATACTGACTAGCAATTTTAAGGCGTTGAATTTTTCCAGATGGACCTTTAGGTAACGGTTCATTAACAAAAATAATTTGACTAGGCGTTTTGTACTCACCAAGGTCTGCCGTGCAAAGTGCAAGCAGCTCTTCTTCATTGGCGCTTAGATTGTCTTTCAAAAAAACACAAGCAGAAATTTCTTCACCATAATTATCGTCTTTAATACCAAATGTGCAGGCCTCTAAAACAGCATTATGCTTATAAAGAGTGTCATCAATCTCTCTAGGCGATATGTTTTCACCACCTTTAATAATCAACTCTTTCTTTCTGCCAGTTATAAAAAAGAAGCCATCTTTATCCTCAACACCCAAATCGCCAGTTAAAAAATAACCATCTTGATTAAAAGCTTTTGCTGTGGCCTCTTCATTTTTAAAATACTCTAAAAGAACGTTGTCGCCTTTAATGACAAGCTCACCAGCATTGCCAGTAGTAAGATATTTTCCAGTGTCATCTATAATTTTTACTTCATTACCATATGGAATTCCTGCAGAACCATGCTTACCTTTTTCCATTGGGTTTGAAAGGATTTGAGCTGACGTTTCAGTAAGCCCCATTGTTTCAATAATTTTAACATTAAATACTTGCTCAAACTTTTTATGAACTTCAGGCGATAAGGGTGCTGAAGCAGATCTTCCAAAACGAAGGTTTTTAAGGCTTAAAGAGCTTACGTCAAAATTATCATTAAGCAAATAATTAATAATCGTTGGAACAACACTAAACCAAGTGCATTTATATTTTTCAATAATATGCCAAAAATTAGTGACACTAAACTTACTCACAATAACAACGCAGCTATTACTAACTAGAGCGCTAGCGATTGAGACCATTTCAGCATTGATATGGTAGAGAGGTAGAACGCAAAATGACACATCATTTGCTTTAATTTCATGCGCTATTACAGTATTTTTCCCGCCAGCTAAAACGTTTTTATGAGAAAGAAGAACGCCTTTTGGAACGCCTGTTGTTCCTGAAGTATAAATCAAAACGGCTGGAGTATCTGATCCTAAAGTTTTAACGGTTGAATTAGATTTTTTTTGGTGACTAATTTTTAGGTCATCTGCTTTTTCATGCAGAACTACTTGAGCATTAGATGACTCAAGAATGTCATTGAACTTATTAATATAGAGCTTAGAAGCAAGTATTAACTTGCATTCAGAGTGCTCTAATGTGTACTTTATCTGTTTAGCACCAGCCAATACGTTTAATGGCACTATTGTAATACCGTGGTACATTGCAGCAACAAAAAGAAGTGAAGAAGCATAGCCATTATCAAGCATAAATCCAACTTTATCAAGAGCTTGGATATCGTTCTGTTGAAAAAATATACCCAGCCTTAAAATGTCTTTTTTAAGTTTGCCGTATGAAATATGAAGATCTAAATCTGCATCAATTAGATAGTTTTTATTTGGCGTAGTTTCTGCAAACTTATTTACTAACTCAGTAATAGTGGAAGGTCCCATTGAGTATTTTTCCCAATAACTAGAGAAGATATCATCTTCAGAGGGCTCATCAGTTTTAATGGTCTTAACTATTTTGGTTATGTTTAGGTAGTGCTTATAGTTTAAATTTTCATCTGTAATATTATTACCCCATGTTCCACAGCCCATAGATAATGAAAACGGCAGTCCGTTATCAAAGTTACCGCCAGTTGCAAAGCAGTGTGCCTGATTTACAATAATTCTACAAACAGGTAGCTCACTTCCAAGTCTCTTTATATTATCTTGATTTTGACTATGTATACTGCAAGAATGGCCCTTGCCTTGGTTATCAAGGATAGTATTGGCAATCTTAACGGCATGATCAAAATTATTAGCCCTATAAACTGCCAAAATAGGCGATAGTTTCTCCATTGAAAATGGATAGCTAGGTCCAACATTTTCTTCTTCGACCATAAGGAACTTTGAATTTGAATATTTTTCATCAAGGCCTACAATGGAGGCAATTTCATTTGATTTTTTTGCTATTATATTTCGATTAATGACTCCTTCCTTGCTCCACATATTCTTTTCAAGGATGGCTTTTTCTTTAGAATTTAATAATGAACCACCTTCTTTCTCAAGTGATTTAATTAGTGCGTCATAAATACTATCAAGAACTATAATGCTGTTCTCTGAAGAGCAACTTGTTGCGTTGTCAAAAGTTTTAGATGTCATAATTTTATGAGATGCATCTTCTAAATTAGCACTTTCATCAATAATTGCAGGTACGTTACCAACTCCAACGCCGTAGGTTGGGGTCCCGCTTTGAAGGGCTCTTTGTATATTATTTTGCGATCCAGTAGCAACAATCAAATCAACAAGCTTTGATAACTTATTAGTATCATCTTTACTTATTGGTTCATGCAACGACTGAACAATATTCTTAGGAGCTCCAATACGCTTAAGAGCTTTTTGCATTAGTTCAACAACTTTACTGCAAACAATTGCTCCTTTTGGAGATGGCGCTAATATGACGGCATTTCTACATTTGAGTGCATTAATTACTTTGTTCAATGGAGTGGCAATAGGATTTGTTGAGGGCACGATTGCTCCAACAACGCCTACCGGCCTAGCAATTTCAATGATGCCTTTTTTATCATTTTCATTAATAACTCCAACTGTTTTAACGCTCTTTAAATCCCTAAGAAGTCCAATAGTTTTTCGTCGATTTTTTCTTATCTTGTCTTCAACATTTCCAAGACCAGTATGTTTAACTGCCATCTCAGAAAGCTCTTGATTATTTTCAGGCTGTATAACTTCCCAGGCAACTGCTAGGATTAATTCATCGACCTGT
>Ga0209090_10000094_pt1 | contig 50894 bp, 36 predicted proteins | sample ArcticOcean_MG_C_9_FD_187432 | JGI IMG/M metagenome (GOLD analysis project Ga0209090, IMG submission 187432) | Marine microbial communities from western Arctic Ocean - ArcticOcean_MG_CB2_152 (SPAdes) (version 2) | ecosystem: Environmental > Aquatic > Marine > Oceanic | place: Arctic Ocean... | reverse complement strand
TCAATACCGGTGGTAAATCCAAGGGATGTGCACGCAGCAATAGTGAGACGGGTGAAGTCATCGAGGAACTTTGCACCAAGCTCAGGACCGTTGGTCTGAACGATGGCATCGAGAAGACGTCCATCTTCCGCTCCAATTGCTCGCTTGTCGAGTGTTCCTTCGACCATACCGTCCTTGACAACGACATCGTCGTTTGAACGGCTACGGAATCGCAGGTGGATGTTATCCGGGATAATCAAAGAAATAATGTCTTGGCCACGGAAGCATTCTTTGCCGTTTTCGTCTTGGACAATTTCTGGTAGTTTACCGGTCCATCCGAGGTTTCCAAGCATTTCAAGCCCATGACGTCGGTTGATGAGGGTTCCAGGACGAGAGAGCAAGTAAGCTCCCGAAATGTGGTCGTGGATTCCGCCAATAACTGCACCACCGTAACGAGGGGTGAGGATGTGTTCTTGAACACGCATCAAAATCTTAGCTTCTGCACGTGCTTCTTCAGATTGAATAACGTGAAGGTTCATTTCGTCACCATCGAAGTCAGCGTTGTATGGTGTGCAAACTGCGAGGTTGAAACGGAAGGTATGTCCTTCCATGACTCGAACTTCGTGAACCATCATCGACATTCGGTGAAGGGATGGCTGTCGGTTAAAGATAGCAACATCGCCATCAATCAAGTGGCGTTCAACGAGTAGACCCGGTTTAGGGTTGCCGTTTCGGTCTATGGTTGCGAGACGGTCTTCAACGCCTGTGCGGTCTCCCCATTCATCAGTAGGACTTCCACAGTGTGGACAACTGATATCCAAATGTTCAGGATGAGGGTCAGGATGTACCTTGTCGGCTTCAGCCAATTCATGCATCCAGCGGTAGTGGAGTTTTGCTCGAGGGTCGTCATCAGGAAGTTTCTGAGACTCAAGGTCTTCACCACGAAGGTTCGCAAGTGTAGCTCGGTCATCGACGACGTAACTGGTTTCTTGACTACCATCAACTGGGTTGACAAAAATCTCTGGCTTAATGACAAGACCTGGCAAAAAGTTTGGAGCAGGCAAGCATTGGTGCATGTCGGGTCGGAGTGTTGTGTCTTCGTTACACTCAGGGTTGTGACAGCGGTATCCAGCATTGATCAAACGGCTGCGTTCATTGATACGAACACGACGGTTGTCACCACGGATAATGTAGTTCACACCAGGGTGAACATCAGGACCACGGAGAATCATTTGACGCATTTGCTCTCGGTTACGAGAAGTAACACGGATAGGGACAGTGAGTTCCTTTGCAATCTTCTTCGGGACACCAACTTCATTGACACCGAGGTAAGGGTCAGGTGAAATCACTGAACGAGCACAAAAGTTAACACGCTTTCCAGATAAGTTGCTTCGGAAACGTCCTTCCTTACCTTTCAGTCGTTGTGTCAAAGTCTTGAGGGTTCGACCTGAACGATGGCGGGCAGGTGGGATTCCTGAGGTTTGGTTATCGAAGTATGTTGTAATGTGATATTGCAATAATTCCCAAAGATCTTCAACAATCAATTGAGGAGCACCGGTGTCTCTGTTTTCACGGAGGCGTTGGTTGATTCGGAGAACGTCGACCAACTTGTGGGTCAAATCGTCTTCAGAACGGTCTCCACTGTCAAGGGTGATCGAAGGTCGAACGGTAATAGGTGGCACAGGGAGAACCTTGAGCACAACCCATTCTGGTCGGTTTTTCTTATCCATTCCAATGAAAATCAAGTGCTCTGATGGAATAGCACTGAGCCATTCACGGACATCACGGGGATTCAACTTACGCTCAACCTCTGCTTTTCCTGCACCTTGCGATTCAAGTCTTTCCTTGAAAGTAGTCGGCTTGTCAAGCATAACCTTGCCTTGCATTTCTTGGCAGTGCATACATTGTCCACGTCGAGTTCCGGTGGTGACCTTTTCAACTTCCTTGATAATCTTGGAGAATTCAGTTGAACCAACACCGTGCTTGATTTGAATATCTCGAATACGAGTACGGTAGTAATCCTGCTCACTCAATTCCGGATTCGAAGGGTGTGTGTTTTTAGTATCGTGCAACAAAATGTGGCTGCACTTCGAACAGGTTGCCTTCAAAGCGGTCTTGATGAGGTTCACGAAACCAATGTGAATAACTGGAAGTTCCAGAGCAATATGGCCAAAGTGACCAGGGGACTCGTCATACTTACAGTTGTCAGTTGGACAAACCAATCCAGGTTCAATAACGCCCATGTGAGGGTCCATCAAACCTTGGCGGTACGCGTGTCCGTCATCCTTGTATGTATCTGCAGTCTTCACTTCAACAGCAGACATTTGTCGGATTTCTTTTGGTTCCATTAGGCCAAAACGAATCTGAGCGATACGCTTTGGAATCATTGTATTATTTTGGCTCATCTTCGGTCCTCCAGTTCAAGACGCATGGCCACACCTAAACTCTTCATTTCGTCGAGGAGCAGCTTGAATGCATAGGAAGTTTGTACTTTGTAGACTTCAGCGCCATCACCATGGATTGGGCTGACGTATGTGCGACGTTTCGGATCATACCAAGCGATGTGACCAGATTGAGCACAGACATACATGTCGATACCATCGGATTCATCGAGCAATCGATCTTTGATGACCATGGAAGCACCGTGGGCAATCAAACAGTCACGTTCCATCTCACCAAATCGTAGACCACCCTGACGGGCTCGACCTTCGGTAGGTTGACGGGTAAGAATTTGGACACGACCTCGAGAACGAGCGTGAATCTTTGACGACACCAAATGGTGCAATCGTTGGTAGTAAATGCAACCGATGAAGATTTCAGCCGGATAAATTTCTCCAGTTTCACCGTTAATCATGGTTTCACGTCCAGTATGTGCAAGTCCATTACGGATAAGTCCATCACGGAGGCTACCTTCTTTTTCACCACGGAATGCAGTTCCATCAATGCGACGTCCTTCCATAGCACCAACTTTTCCACCAATCATTTCCAGAACGTGAGCCACAGTCATTCGAGAAGGAATAGCGTGTGGGTTAATGATCAAATCAGGTACGATACCATCGGATGTGAATGGCATGTCTTCTTGTTCAACAAGGCGTCCAATAACACCCTTTTGACCGTGTCGAGAAGCAAATTTGTCCCCTACTTCAGGAACCTTGTGGCTTCGAACCATTACACGGACCAAGCGACCGGAGTCAAGTGATTCGGTAACATAGACGTTGTCAATGTAGCCCTTTTCGCCATGGCGAACGAGCATTGAAGATTCACGACGTTCTTGAGCGAGGAGGAAAGCACCACCAGCAGACTCTTCGAGGAAACGAGGAGGACTTGTTTTTCCAACAAGCACATCGCCACCTTCGAGATACATCTCAGGCAATGGCAAACCATCAGCTTCCAAATGTCGATAAGCTTCTTCAGGTTTGAGTCCCTTGACTTCTTGCAAAGAACTTCCTGGCTTTTCGATTTCTTCGACTTGTCCACCAGGGAACCGACGACGCTCAGCGTTGTAGGTACGATTGAAGGTGGAACGACCAAGTGCACGGTCGATTGAACCTTTGTTGATGATGACAGCGTCTTGCATGTTGTATCCGTGAAGAGACATGATTGCTACGATGTAGTTTTGACCACCTGGGCGTTCATCGAAGTGCGTTGATTCCATAGCGGCTGTTCGAGTAATCGAAGTCTGGGTGTAGTGCAAAATGTGAGCACGTGTGTCTGGGCGCATTCGATAATTCGAACTTGGGAGACCCAATGATTGCTTGACCATGGCAGTACCGCCTGTAACACGAGGTGTTGAGTTGTGTTCTGGGTAAGGGATGAGAGAAGCACAAACACCCAACACAAGTTGAGGGTCGATTTCACAGTGTGTGTATTCTTCATCATACAACAATGGAACCGTAACTTCAGCAGATTCCCAAGCACCGTTTGGCATACGAACCTTTGCAAGTAATTGTGCATCGGTTGCGCCTGGTTCTCCAAGATTGACCCACTCAACGTTTTCGTTGGTAAGTGGGCGTCCGATGAATGGACCTGATGGAATAGTTTCAGGAAGAACGAACGGTCGAGGTGCAATGAGAAGATCTTCTTCTTCTTCTGCGTCAACCCATTCAACGACACCGTCGTTGACCAAGTTCTTGAACGTCATTTCACCGTCACGGAGGGCTTGAAGGTGTTCGCCAGTTAAACGAGGCGCACCGTCGTAAAGAACGACCAATGGACGCAAGATACGACCTTTGTCGGTGTTGATGAAAATATCCTTGTTCTCCTTGTCATGACGAATGGAGACTTCAGCAGGGATGGTTCCTCGTCGGCGAGCGGATTTGAAGTGGCGAACCAAATTCTTACCGTTCTTGTGAATACCATAGATGTCACCGTTGACGTGAATACGGTCGCCGGAGCTCCAATCTTCAAGTTCGCTGTTGACGTCGAGTTCATCGAGTTGTTCTCGGACTTCGACTTCACTGATGTGTTCTGAGATGTCAATCATTTGAGCTGCGTTCTTTACAAGACCACAGTTCTGACCTTCAGGTGTTTCGTTTGGACACAAGCGGCCCCATTGAGTAGGGTGCAGGTCACGAGCTTCGAAGTGAGGTTGGCTTCGAACCAAAGGCGAGGTTACACGGCGCATGTGGGACAACGATGCAAGGTAGGTTGTTCGGTCAAGCAATTGGCTGACACCAGAACGTCCACCGACCCAGTTTCCTGTTGCCAATGCGTGCATAATCTTTGAAGTCAAAACGTCAGGTCGTAGGCATGAAGTGATTTTCAATTCTCGCTTACGGTTGTGGTGACGTTCAAGTTGGTATTTGAGGTCACGAGCAAGTTGGCCTGAAGAAACACGGAACAAATCTTCGATAAGGTCACCAGCAAGACGAACACGCTTGTTCGCATAGTGGTCCTTGTCGTTTGGTTCACGGTTGGTCAAAGCCATTTCGAGAACTTGGCGAACGATACGGCCAAGGAAAATGGCTTTCTTCTTTCGGTCGGTTGGCTGGTCACCGAGGTGAGGAAGGAGTTCACGGTCAAGCAATTGATTGACACGTTGTTCTCGGTATTCTTTTTGTTGGCCTGCAGCGAATTTCTTTTGCAACCATTCGTGTGCTTCAACCATAGATTGAACAGCATACTCTTCATTGTCATTGACTTCGTTGAGGTTTGCCACGATATACTTGAAAGTCTCTGTCGGACCTGCAACGGTCTGGAATACTTCTTGGTCGTTTTCAATTCCAAGAGCACGCATCAACAAAACAACAGGGATTGCGGTGGTTCCAGCGGTGCTGATTTTCACCATGAGCATACCGTCACGGCGCTTTTCAACATTCAATGGTTTGCGCATACCGTCTTTTTGAGAGAAAATCTTTGCAACTTCGGTTCGCTTTGCATAGCGCTTGTTGATTTCAACAGTAACACGGTTTGGTGCAAGATCTTCCATTGAGATCAAAACACGCTCAGTTCCGTTGATGATGAAGTAGCCTCCAGGGTCCAAAGGGTCTTCGCCACGCTTTCGGAGCAAGTCGTCCCACAAAGCTGAGTCTTCAGTTGAGGTCGTTGGATAGAGTTGACGTTCTCCTGCAATGTGTTTTGCATGGAGGTTACATCGAGTTGAACGAACCATAATAGGCATGCTACCAACTTGAACACCAGTCTCTACTGGAGAAGGGACACCGTTACGAGTGATTTGGAAATCGATTGTCACTGGAGACATATAGGTCAACTTTCGAAGTCGACATTCCATAGGAGTGGACGGATGTTCGGCACCGTTTGCTTCACGAATTGTAGGCTCACCGAGTTTGATGTTCTTCAAACGAATGGTGATGTCATGGTCGACGACGTCGAGTTTGATGTAACCGCCTTCATCATCGTGGATTTCTTCATCGGTTCCAACACGGATGTTGCGAATGATTTTTTCCATACGAGAGATGGTGTTGTCCCCTGATGGAATACAGTCGTCATAGGAAGCAAGTTGGTGGTTAACGAGGCTACGTTCTTTAAAAAATGATTGAATAATTTCTTGCATATTAATACCTCCTTTCAGTTACCCTCTACTATGAGCCTATAGGCAACTGTTTTACCCGCAGATGGTGATTTGCGGATGACTTTTACAACGCGGTCGGCGATCCAACCTGCGGCGAGTGGTTTGTGTTCTGGGTCTGCTGCAAGACGAGCATTGTCTTGATTTTCAGCAGTTTCTTTAATGACTTGAACGACTGGGTCGGTTATGAGAATTTTTGGCAACCATTCCTTAGCCAATCGTGGCTCGCCAGTTTCATCATCAGGTTGAACCATTTCCCAAGGAGCGAGTTCCTCGCTTTCAACGGCGAATTGCTCTTCAACGGAAATGTTTGCTTCACCGACCAATTCCTGATGAGGGACCAGATGGTGATTGAGTGCATTGAATCGCATGGTGATTTCTGGGCGGTCGAAATCATCGATAGCCTTAGCACGGATTGTGATTTTCTTACTCTTCGACTTTGAACGTCGGCGAGAACCTTGCTCGGCAATAACCGACATGGTGCTAATGAATTGTTCTGAGTCTTTTGAAACTCCGAGGGTTGAGGCGACTTCATCAGAGGACATGGCCTTTATATCGGTCATATTTCTGTCAGTTGCTAATTTATGTGCAAACTCTTCGGAGACTCCAAGCTCCATGAGGCGTTTCTTTGTTGCGCTTTTTACTACCATACTCAGACCCCGTTCGACCCCACTCTCTCGAGCCTGCAACTCATTCAGGCGGGCCTGACGGGGTTCGAACCCGCGACCATCGGATTAAAAGTCCGACGCTCTACCTGACTGAGCTACAGGCCCAAAATAGTAACTTGGGCTTTTTGGCCGACTTTCCTACTGTTCTTATACCTTACGCAAGCGGCATTTGGTACAGTTTAGGAGAGGAGTTGATGTATTACACCAAGACCGAAGAGTGTTGAACGACGGTTTTAGGCTCGGGTTGCACGATTTGGAGAGATTGGATAGTCATAAAGACTCCGAAAGGTTGGCCCCAATCGAACCAAATGTCTGGCGATGAATACTTCGGGTCAAATGACGCCGAGCAAGAAATTGAGCGATTTGACCGGGTCGCAAAACAACGATTTTGGGTCACACCACAAAACCGTCAAATCCACCTCACCATACCTCCAACCGTTTACCCTCCAAGAGAGGACACAGACCTTCTTGCACGGGTCCTTCATGACCTGCCAAACCCAAACGGAAAACGGTTACTTGAAATTGGCTGTGGCTCAGGTGCTGTTTCACTTTTTGCAGCCCAACTTGGGTTCTCTGTTACCGCTTGTGACATCAACCCTTTTGCAGTGGCCAGTAGTCGGAACTCCGCACAAAAAAACGGCATCCAAATCGACGTCCGAGAAGGTGGACCTGGCCCCCAAGCCGATGGTGAAGTTCGACAATGGGCGGGAGATTCTCCTCACGACGTAATCGTTTGGAATCTCCCTTACTTGACGCCGCAAATAAATTCACAACATCTTGGTCCACTCGAAGAAGCCGCACTCCTTGACACGGATGACAAAGGCCTTGTTACCCGTCTTTTGAACCTCCTCCAAACTACAAATATTCTTGCCGACAGAGGCGTCATCTATCTCCTCGTATCACACAACGAAAGAGGGAAGTCCGCACGAGCATTGTGCCTTCGGAATGGATTTGCAGTTCGTAGCGTAATAACGCATACATTTGATGATGGAGAATGCTTGGAAGTTCTTGGTATTTGGAGGCCGTACCAACTCAATTCAAAGATCTACAAAGATGAACTCGATTCGACCAACACCTCACTGCTAAATTCCAATGAAAAGGAAGGTGATTTTTTGCAAGCTGGCCGCCAATTAGCGGGTCATGGGCGTCGAGGGCGCGTTTGGTCGCATGAAGATGTCGCGTTTGCAGGGTCATGGGTCATTCACGAACACACGCTGACTCCAAATCCTGGGCTCCTCCAACTCCAGGGTGGATTGGCTTTGTTTGAAGCAATCGCTGCACTCACCGAATCGACCGACGTTCAAGTTTTGAAATGGCCGAACGATGTTCTTATCGAGAAGGGCGGTGAACTGCGCAAAGTCGGCGGGATTTTAGTCGAAAGTTTGAGTCAAGGAAAAAAAACACGTGTGATTCTTGGCATCGGGTGCAACATCGCTTCGCACGAATTCAAAAAAGATGGATACTCCATCGCCACACTTCAAGAGTTGGATTCCAAAATCTCACTGCTCGATTTCCAACGGGTCATTCAAGCTGCTGTGGCTTCTTGGTTTGAGCGGAAAACCGGCCTCCTCGATGTTAAAGTCAAGTCGATAACTTCACACTATACCTCGATTTTTTCCGACGGAATAAAGAAACTTGGGGCACCCTTCTATAGAACGGAAGGGATGATATTTGAGGGGGTAGAATCCGATGGTAGAATCACACTTCGGGACCAGATGAATACAGTCCATATTATTGGAGATGGTGAAGACATTCTATGGTCGGATTACGAACATAATTAATCACTTGATTCTAAGACTGCATCCATAATCTCAGTCATTTTCTCATCTTTCCTTTTTGCAAATCCGAACATCACGCATACGATTCCGAGAGGATAAATAATGAAGTCGATGAGTAATTTACGATCAACATCAACAACGACTTCACCCGACCCTTCGGTGAACTCTACAGAATAGGAAAAGAATCCTTTTTCGTCAGCTTCGAAAGAGACCGAGATGCTATTTTCGCTTGTGACAAAAAACGATTCACCCAAAACTACATCTCCTTTTGCGTTGAGAATTTCAACATCTACAGAAGAATCGTTTTCCGCTGTGATGGTGAATTCTATCGTATCACCATTCAACAAGGATGCGCCATTCGAATAGGGCTCAGTGTCTGCATTGATGGGTATGGGTGATACGAGCCCATGGATAAACAGCCCACCAACTAAAAAAGTCACACCAAGGAGAATGAATACATCGCTCATTTTCATTGCAGGTGCAGTTCCGCCTCCAGCCATGTCACCACGTGCAAGCGAAATCACATGAAGGTGATGGTATCAACGACCACGAATTGGACGAGGGAGATTCAATCGTTCCCGGACTAAACGGATTTTACCGCTGCTGGTCAGGCTGTGAACGGCGTGAGTTGAAAGTGAATCCTCCCTCTCGAGCAACTGGCGAACCGCTTGATATGCTGAATGTGGGATTTGCAAAATCCCGAAGCCGCGCGGCTCAGAACCGTCCAAGGCTGAAACGGTGTCAATGGCGACCTCCGATCCTGCAGCGTAAAATTCCATTAATTCGAACGCTCCGGATTGCTCGATGGATTCAAACAGATTGGAAAGATGTGTTGCGAGTGAAGAACGCGACTCAAATTGAGAGGTACATTCGATGCCAACCCATCGGCGTTTTCCTCGAAGTGCCTTCGATAAGCGCTTAGCCATCGTAGCGTGGATGAACTCCTCCTTCAATACATTTGACCGTGAAATTCGTGCATAGACTGAAAATAGAGACACGCGAGGATGCGCCATGGTGGAAGATGTCGGGCCGGTGGAGGAATCCCCAAACGCTGACAACATCTTATCCGACCTGGCATCAAACGAAACTTCACTGATTGGTTTGCTTCGGACTTTACTTTCCCCTAAGACGCTCCCTCATTTGGCCTTAATCACCTTGCTTTCAACCCTTCTTTATTGGATAGCAAATCTCGACAGCGCTGGCGATATTGCTGCACTTGGATTTATCTCACTTTCATGTGGCTATGGGCTCACTGCTCTGTTTTCAAGCCACGAACGCGTCAATTCATGGATCACGATTGCAGACCGAACCGAAAAAGAGGAAACGAGGAACCCAATCATTCGGTTGCTTTTAAGTTTCAAAATTTGTATTTTCCCTTTGGCGATATCTGGCGCTCTTGGCTTACTCGTCTTGATGCTCTTTGGGCAGGAATCAGCTGTTGATTTACCTTCAGCATTCCCAATTGGATTAGGAGCACTGTTCATTCTTTGGGCTGTTGCACAAGGTCGTTCTTTCGGTTCTTGGGCATCTTCGCTTGCAGCCCAAAAATTACCTGAAAAGCAAATCACCTCTGGAAATATAAAGACGATGATCGCCTTTCAAACCAGTTTGATTTTAGTTCTTTCATTGTTCGGAATCATTGCGTTTGAATCCCTCTATGAAAAGGAAGTAAATGCGAGTGACGCCATCATCTCAAACATCGGGTTCTTCGCCTTTGCAATAGGCGCATACGGCTTAACCGTTGCTTGGACTTGGAAGTTCCGGCAAATGGCACTTCGAGATAAAGCGCTCAAAAAGTTCACCTCACGTTGGACGCTGCTTGTACATGTGTTTGCAACTTGGCACTTACTTACAATTTGGCGCCAACTGGTGATGTCACCAGGAAGCATCGAAGTTTTCATCGAAGAAGTCTTGTTGATGATGTTCACAGTCTTCATGGCTATCTGGTCGATTACCTCACAGTCTGTAGGGGCTAAATTCAAGTTTATTTCATCGGAAAATGCACTGCCTTGGGGGCTCTCCTTTGGATACGCATATGCAGGTAGTGTCGCAATGTTAGCAACTGCTTTTTCCGACATCACCTATGTGATGGTAACAGGACACATCATTGCATTCTTGACAATCACTTGGATGCAAAAAAGCGTCCTTGCTAAGATACTTGAGCAACATGATTTTGCAGTGAATATCGCTCGAAATACAAAAGAATCATCTCCACAACCTGAAGTTGCAGTGGTCATTACTGAACCAATTGACACGACAGAATCGACAAAAGAAACCGTGGCCTTACTCGATGAAATTGAAGTCCAATGGGATGGTGCTGTTGGCCCATCGATCAGTGACGACGTCGAATGGAGCGATGTCATTGAATTGAAGGATTAGGTTTTTGATTGGATTCCAGAAAGAAGAGTCACAACCCGTATTGTATCTTCAAGGTCCTCACTCACACGTGCACCCAAGATAACTTGAGCATTTGGGTCCAAAGCCTCTGTGAACATATTAGCAACTTCATCGAGTTGCCCGATGGTCATTCCGACTCCTCCTTCAACTTGAATCAAACAACCTTGAGCACCACTCACGTCGAGTTCAGCCAGTGGCGCCATCATTGCAGATTTGAGGATAGCCTCGGGGTCATCCGGCTTACCGATGCCAACCAACATGGTAGCTTCGCCTTTTTTCTCGACGATTGCTCGTAAATCCATGAGGTCCAAATTGATGAGACCCATGCGCATCAAGGTCCTGACCAATCCCTCAACTAAATCTTCAACCCATTCAGCGCCCATTTGCCATGCTGTGCCTCGCTCACGCGCTTGTCGAGCAAGGCGTTCCAACGAAAGTCGAACCGTAACATGAGCATTTTTCTCGAGCCTGTGTAAGCCTTCTTCGGCAATGGTTGCACGGGTTTCTTGAACATCAAAAGGTAAAGCAACAACCGCCACGACAATCGCACCGGACTGGCGTGCTTGGCGTGCAAATTCATGAGCTGCCCCCGTCCCTGTCCCGCCACCAAGACCGACCAATAAGAGTACCAATTCGACTGGCTCGAGTACCGTACGGGCAAGAGCAGAATAACCGCGCATTCGTTGTTCCGCCAAAGGTGGCAAAGCAGCACAGCCCATCGAATCAAGTGCATGCCCTAGGCGAAGAATATGGGCTGAGTCACTGTTTTCAAAACTTGAATCGTCAGCATCAACCAAACACATGTCAGCAAAGCCTTCACAGCGTGCGTGGGCGCCTTTCGCCCAAGAACACCCCAGTCCCCCAACACCGGCGATGAGGATGTGAGACGCTTCCATGGTGGGTCTTTGAGTCGAACATCAATGAACTTTGGCAGTGTTCAAACTCGTCATACAAAGCGTAAATATCGTCGCCGAGCGTCTCTTGCCCAAGCGTTATCCGGCTCAAGTGCAAGCACTCGGTCATAGTATTCAATCGAGGTTTCAAATTCCGAAAGATGTCGGCCATACAAATGGCCAAGGTTCGAGAGTACTGGGATACATTCCGCATCATCCTCTAGCATCGAAAGGAGCAACCGTTCTGCAGCACCCAGATCGTTTCGCAGCATCATTTCTTCTGCTTCGTCAAGTTGCTCAAGTTGCTTTGGCGTCAACTCGTATGTGTTCTCAAAATGGGCTGCCATAGGAATTCTCCATCCGATGCTCGAAGCAGTCATTCAAGAAGTCTCCCCTCAAAGTGTTGGTTTTGGAGAGAAATTCAAGAAAAGTTGCAGATGAAACTGCTGACCACTTAAAAACCCATTCATGTGTTGAAAAAACGGCGCACTGCGACGGTTTTTTTGATGGTATTTGCTGGGAATGTTTAAGGTGCACTTACCAGTGGCTCCAATCACTTGGGTGGGGCTATGCGAAGGAGCACATTTTCCGTACGTTCCGGAGTGGTGCTCGTACTTACGATATTGCTGTTTGTCCCCGGTTTTACTTCTTCGCTCCACACGGGCGTTGGAGGAGCACAAGACAATGCTGGCGAAACAATAGATGACGTCGCCAAAGAAGGCTGTCTTTGCCACAATGGCGCAGCGGATAATTCCGTCCAAATCATTCTTGATGACGTGCCTTATGGCTGGATTGGTGGAGAATCCTACTCCTTGAAACTCCAAATCATTGGCGGACCTGCAGCCACAGGAACCTACACCGCAGGATTCGCGATGCGCACATCAGCCGGCATCCTTTCCGGTGATGGTTTGCAAAATTGGGAGGACGATGTTACGACCCTCACGCACACTGCTGCAACTGCAGATGAGCCTGAACGTATGTGGACGTTCACATGGCAAGCACCTGAATCGGACTCCGGCACTGTAAATTTCTGGATTACCGGCAACTCGGTCAACGGCGACCAACTCAACAACGGCGGCGGTGAAGAAGACAAGTGGAATCAATTGCTGTTCTCTTTGCAAGAAGGAAGCGATACGACTTCTGCACTTGGAACTCGAACATTGTTTGCTGGCGATGGTAATGTAAGCCCTCCACAACCTGAATCCCATGGCGTTGACCTTGAGCACATGGGTGCAGAACTTCGCGCTCATTGGCTTGGATTACTTGGCTTTGGTGCAGTTATTTTAGTCATCGTATTTGCAGGACTCATGCTCCGATACAGTTTCTCAACTTCATATTCCGGTCGAACAAATCAATTGCGACTGCGCTACAAACTGATGCGACGAGGTGACCAGTGATGGACGATACAATCACCACCCTGCTGCGTAAGGTCGCAAGTGGAAAAGTCAGCGTTGAAGATGCAAGGGTTGCCCTTGAAGATGCTTCGTTAACCGAAGACCAGATGCAATCAGCCATCGACCATGGCGTATTCAACCTTGCAGAATCTGGAACCATTGTCAATGCTTCACTCGCTCCTTCTGGTGCTTCCAACCTCATTATGATCTTCTTCGCATGGGGCCTTTTCTGGTCATTCTATTGGGTCTTCTCGATGATTTATGGTCTTGCAAAGGGCTGGGACCAACAACAACTCTCCTACCATCTTGCAATGATGCTGATCACCCTTTGTTTAATGGGAATGGCTTACCTTAAGTTCGTCTTACCCGACACGATTATTGTTAAGCATGGAATGAATAAGTTCGTTCCTGAGCATCCAAAAGATTGGAAGGAATACAAGTGGTGATGAACTATGGCACGTGATTACGACCTCAAACCAGCGCCTTCGTCAGAGGGGAGTTCGGACGTGAACCCAGGCTCATCCATCAACCGCCGGCAATTTTTGCACTATGGATTTAATACTGCCACCGGCGTTTTGGCCGCATCCTTAGGCGTGCTGGGTTTTGCATCGATTCTCTTGCCACCTGGTGGCTCAGTCGAGGGTGAACTCAGTGTCAAATACTGGGCCAAAGGCCGGGAAGATACCGCTTGGTATGGAGCAAAACATGAACAATTGATGACACATCAAGATTTTGTTGATGAAGCTGCAAAATCCAACACTGAAACTTCCGGTGCATCTGGCATTTGGAACGGAGTCCCTGTTGTGGTCGCCTATGTCAACCACTCCAAATACGCCAACACCCCGTTATCAAACGGCAAAGCACGATTCCAATTCACCGAAGGCGTAGATGAAACTGGAAAAACCATCGGTCACTTTGAAGACTTGAGTGACACAGACCCTCGGCTTCTACCTTCGAAAAATTTGGTCATGATTTTTGCTCGTTGCACACACTTGTGCTGTATTCCGGGTTGGCAATTGGTCTCGAACTCCTTTACTGAAGATTCGTGGACCCCCGGTGGTGGAGACGACGGTGGCACCAAACTGTTCTGTATTTGCCACTCATCTCGTTTCGACCCTACGGTTCTTGAAATGAATACCAACCGAAACCGTTCAAACGGTACGACCTTCAAATACGCAGGTGTTCGGCGAGCAGGTGGCCCTGCTCCAGTCGGACTTCCAATCATTCCAATTGAATTGAATGCTGAGGGTGTTATCGAGGGCCTTGTAGACTATCTTGATTGGTACACATATTGTGACTGAGGTGATTATGTATGACGACAATGTTCTGGATTCTTTGGTTTTTCATAGCCTTTGTAGTGGTGCTCGTCGCCCTGACACTTCGTCAAGAAAGCAGCGATATGCCTCGACGAGAAATTCTTCGAGCAGTTGAGTCAACTGGCAAAATGGGCTTTGCCGAACGTTTGTTCTTGTGGGTATTCTCTTGGCTTGATACTCGTTTCCGCCTTCAAGACTATTGGAATATGTCAAAAGGTTCCTATTACAACATGCATCGACAGATGCCTTTGTCTCACGCTGAAAAATACAAACTTAGAATCATTTGGTATTGGTACCCCTTGTATTGTTTGGGCGGTATCTCCTTCCTTTCGTTCATTATCTTGATTCTCACTGGAACAGTCCTCGGAATCTACTATGTCCCTGGTGGAGAAGGTGACCCTTCTCCTGCTTACGCAAGTATGCAATTCATCATGACTGAACTCCCCTTCGGCTACATTATTCGTGCCGTTCACCATTGGGCGACTCACTTCATGGTCGCCAGTGTATTCCTCCATATGTGTCGCGTCTATTTCACCGGGGCATACCGCAACCCCCGTGAACTGAACTGGCTCATTGGTGTGGCATTGATGGCCTTAACCATCGTCTTTGGTTATTCAGGCTACCTCTTGCCATGGGATTCATTAGCTTACGGTGCCGCCGTTATTGGAATCAACTTGGCAAATTCAAGCCCATTGATAGGGAAGTATGCTGCCACTTTACTCTTCGGCGGTTCATCTTTGACTGCGCAAACGGTGACTCGGATGTATTTCATACACGTCTTTATCCTCCCTGTGATTGTAACGACATTGATCATTATTCACTTATTTATTGTCTGGGTACAAGGCATTGCAGAACCACATTGATATTCGGAGGATAATACATGGGACTAATTGAGAATTTCGGACGTGTGGCTTCTTCCTATATGGAAGAAAAAGAGCAATTGCAAACGGTAGAAGGAAAGCGAACCCGTACTCGCACAGGACATGGTTTCTGGCCACACGAAGTTCTTCGTGACACGATACTGCTTTCATTCATGACTGCTGTACTTCTGTTCTATGCATGGTTGATACCACCACCACTTCACGGTGCCGCTGACCCCTATGCGCAAGCAGGATTCGTGTTCCCAGATTGGTATGTGTTGTTCTCGTATGGATACTTGCGTTGGGGCGAATATCTCCCTCAATTTACAGTTCCAACTGGATTCATTGGCGAAATTGTTGGCCAACCAGTCTTCCCTTGGAACGCAGCATGGTGGGGAGCAGCACTCACTGGTATTCCAGTCAGTATCCTTGCTCTACCGCCGTTCCTTGGAGGACGTGAAAGGCGGCCTGTTGAAGACCCCTGGTTTGCTTCTGCCGGTGCAGTATATTTAGCACACATCTGGTTTATTTCTGTCTTTTCGATCAATATTTTCCTCGAACTCTATGCCAAAAATCGTTCAGACTATTGTAAACTCGATAGCCATGGCGATTTGTTATGTGGTACTCGTGAACCTTGGGTCGCTGACGCCTTCAATACGATACCGTGGGTCATGACCGGCGTACTCGTTTGGATATGCATCTATTTCTTGGCTCGTGGCTTGATCGTCAAAGCATGGGGTGCTGGATTCAAACCAAGTCATGCAAAGCAAATCCTCATTGGAACACTCTTGATATCCACTGCTGGAACTGTTGCTACATGGGATACCTATAATGATGGCTTTTGGGACCAAGGCGGATTGCTTACAATCAAGGGGTTAACACATGATTACTACCCCGAATTGGAAGCAATGCGTACACAACCAACCGATGTACATGTACATGAAACTAACGAATTCACCGATGACCGAGGCTGGAGCGATTTAGAAACCGTACCAACGACTGCTTGGATGGATTGGGTGATATATCAGCCGGCTCGTTACATTATCATAGACTTTAATGATGACAATGGACATCAAGATGCTGCCAACGGAATCAATGCTGCAGCAGATGCGACTGTATTCAATGGCGGTGAAGGATGGGCCACAACTGGTTCGTTTACTGTAACTGAAGATTTGTCCTTATTCCCTGATGGTCATCATGAAAGTGTAGAGACCCTTACGACTGACCTCAAATGTGAATACCGTTCTTCAGAGCGAAAAATCAACGATGTCGCAACGGCAAGTATGGTCACCTCGACCTTGACTGTGACCAACAGCAACGGTGCTATTGTTTCTTCACTCGACAATTGCCTCAGTGCTACCGTCGAATTAGCGGTTGGAACCTACGATTACACCTATTCAGTTATCGCCAGTGGCGCTCTTGCGCTCAACAACAGTATCCAAACTGAAACTTCTTTCGCTATCGCTTCTTTCCAGCCACTCTTGGTCTGGAATGAAGATGCACCGGCCTCACTTGCAGGCATGACTGTCAATCTTTCAAATACTGAAGAAATGGCAATGGGTGGAACACAATTCGCTGCAATTGAAAATCCAACCTATCACACCAATCCAAAGGCACTTGATGCCAAACTCACTTATGCAATGTTCATTCCTTGTTTGACATTCGGTGCAATGGTCTTCGTCTTCCTACGTTCAATGGGTCGTGGCTATGAGTTCGAAATGAACAAGTGCTATGGCTGTGACTTGTGTGACGATGCTTGTCCTGTTCGATTGTTTAACGGTGGAGACAAACTCAATATCATTTACAACTCCTGGAACAATGAAGATGATGGTGTACCTTTGTATTCCTGTTTGACCTGTACAGCGTGTACCAATGCTTGCCCACAACTGGTTGATTACGACTCATATGTTGATATTCGCCGTTCACTGATTGTCGGTGGACCACAAGCAGAAATCGCACACACAGTATTACAGGCAGTACTCGCTGCTGAAGCAGAAGAATCTGCAAATGAAGACTTCGTGGCTATCAAAGACTATCCATTGTCTTCAAACATTGGATACTACCCTGGATGTGTCGATTATCTCGACCAAGAGATGGTATTCTCGCACGTCAATGAAGGTGAGATGAACCTCGGCGATGCGACAACTTCAGCATTCACCCTCTTCGACGAAATGGAAATGGATGTATCTTACCTCGGACGTGACTTCTTGAAGTGCTGTGGTCACGACCAAAAGTGGCAAGGACTCGATGAAGTGTTTGACAAACTCAAGGCCTACAACCAAAAGAAGATCGTCGAATCCGGTATTGACACACTTGTGTCATCATGTGCTGAATGTTTCCGAACCTTTGCTCGTGACTACGAACTTGAAGGCGTTAAGGTCATGCATACAACTGAGTTCTTGATTGAAAACGGATTTGACATGAACCTCAAAGCCGAAGAAGAAACAACCGTCACCTACCACGACCCATGTCGTCTTGGGCGCCAAATGGGAGTCTATGATGAACCAAGACAACTTATTGCTGATGTCGAAGGTGTAAAAATCGTCGAGATGGAACACCATGGTGAAGATGCAATGTGCTGTGGTGTCTCAAGTATGATGTCATGCAATGAAAACGCTCGTTCCCTCCGTGTAACTCGCATGGAAGAAATTCGTGCCACAGGTGCTGACACAATGTTGACTTCTTGCCCGAAATGTGTAGCACACTTTGAATGTCTCAAGTTTGAAGGCGATGAGCGTTACGAAGATATTGAAATTCTCGATGTCGTCTCGTTCCTTGCCCGTCAAGTCGAAGCAAAGAAAGCAAGAGCGACCCCTGAATCAAGTTCAGTTCTTGAAATCGAAGCTTAATTTGACGGCTAAAACTTTATTATTCATATAGACCTCCTTGAGTCATGGATTACGACAGCATGACTGTTTTGGATCTCAAAAACTTATGCAAGAATCGTGGGATACGAATCTCCGGTAACAAAGCAGAAGTTGTCATCCGATTGATGGAAGATGATGAATCCTCAGCCCCACCACAACAATTTCAAATCCCTCAACAGTCAATTCCACAGCACGTCCAAGGTGGTTATGCACCTGCACAAACAATCTATGTCAAGAAGGAAGATGAACTCGCATCTGGAATTGGGACATGTATCATAATTTATGCAATCTTTCGATTGTTTTGGGCGGTTATATTTTCAACTGGGGGCGGAGGAGCAGAGGCTTGGTTACTCTCTCCAGTAGCCTTCTTGTTAGGTATCGGTTTTTTAATTGGAGGCGTCATTACCTATTCTGGTTATCGGAATGGAGTCTATATCACACTTGCGGTCCTCGCACTCTCGGGCTTATTTAGTGTAGCATTTCACGGAGACGAACCAAACCCTGTATCCATCGCTTGGGGTGAGGAAATGATCATGACTTCACTCATGTGCTCATTTACTTGTATGATTCTTGTAGCTTTGCCGTTAATGCTTTCGAAACTCAAAGGCGGATGGCCAATACCAATTGAAAATCTCTTGGACAGAAACCAGTCGACGGACGGTAAGAAAAAGATCAAGTGCCAATCATGTAAGGAGGAATTACAAATTCCAATCGGTTACTCTGGAAACATTGAATGTCCAACCTGCCACTCAAAGATGAATGTTTGATTCAATCATCTTGCGGAGGAGAGTCTCCATCATCCATACCCATGATTTCGTAATTTGACGGGAACAAAGCAATGATGACTCCCAAAATCAAGGAAGCAAGGCCCCAACCAAACATTTGACGAACGAAAAGCATCTCAAGGGCAATAACCACCAAGATCATGCCTCCTATGTTTGAAGTCCAAACAAGCGTCTTGAAGGTTGAAAGAGATACACCTGGAGTTCCTTCTTTACGATAGGGTCCGAATTCTCCACCAAAACGTTGGGCTGTGTCTTGTTTCTCTTTCTTTGACATTGTTTCACCTCATCGATCAATCATTGTGATGGCATCAGTTGGGCATGCTAAAACACACAACCGACAGCCTGTACATTCAACACGTAGAATTTTGGCTTTTTGATTTGATTCGACTTTAATCAAAGGGCTTGCCATGGGAACTTTGTACATCTCGATGGCATCGTCATCACAAACAATGGTACATTGGTCACAACCAATGCATAAGCGTTCTTCAACAAAGGCAACAGTTGTCTCACCACCTTTGATGGAAGCGCGTTGTTCACCTCGTTGCCTGTTGAGTGAGGTACGAATGCGAACAGCCTCTTGTTCTCGACGCTTTCGCAACTCGTCGGAGGAGGTCATACAGTAACCTCCAATGGGTCCTTCCCTTCAAACTTGACGACAGCCTTGTTGACCAAGAGGTCACCGAAACAATAGAACGAACCGACCAATAACGGTGGATTCCAAGCAGTTAATCCTGTCCAAGGCACTTGATTTGCCCAAGTCCAATTGGTCAGTGAAGTCCCCCATAATTCCATGGCCAATGCCGCCCAGGCCATTGCAGAATACAGCCGTGGTTGTGGTCCCCACTTGGTGAATGCCAAAACAAGGGCTAAGAGGAATACCGCCGATGTATCTCCACCCGTCCATGCTCCATAAGCAACCAACGGGACGAAAGGTAGAAGCAACGGTAAAGCCCAACTTTCTTTCATTTTGTCTGCAGCCATTCTTCCAAGGTCAAACAGAAAGTAATGACCTGCAGGAACAAACAGTGGCATAAATTCACGTTGATACTCATAAATCAGCCAAACTTCACTAAAGAATAATTCCATTGGTGTGGCAATTGCAATCACAGTAATCATTTCAATTCGCTGCTTTCGACTGCCACCTCGATAGAACCAAGCAAAAAGCCCCCAACACCAGAGGTTGACGGGCCATTCAGCATATTCATCGGGAATAAAACCATTACAAGCAGTGGCAGAAAACCAAAGCCCCAAAGCAATGGTGCCAATGTAGACCCACGCTCTGTTCATATTCATGCGAGGAGGTCCTCCTCTTAGCAAGAACGGGTGTTACTGGTCACCGTATGAAAGTAATTCCTTACCCATTGCCAGCATCGAAAGTTCTGCGACTAAGGCATGCCAACCATGAGCATGTTCTCCGTATTGGCCACCCGATTGTGAAAAGGATTCAAACTGAGCACTCGGTGAATTCAAATTATCAATGTCAGATTTCTTTGAATTGATTCTATAGAACCATGAAGCAGCCTGCCCATCGACGAGATAGACAACCGGTTCGACCGGAGCGCCCTCTTCGTTTTCTAAAATAGTAGGTATTCCTTCTTGAATGAGGAAATTCTCGACATCAACGCCTCCTTTCGAATACATCAATTTGTTCATTTTACGATTCGAGAGTTCTAACAATTCACCACCACTCCGGACGGTCATGATTCCAAGACCATACGTACCTCGGTCATTTTTGATAAAAACAACTGGTTCACGTTCAATACCGAGGGTCTGGTATTTGTCACGGAGTTTATCGAGGAAGGAGTCGACTTCTACAGCGAGTTCTATTCTGCATGCTTCTTTCTCCAAGCACTTGTTTTTCGAGACGAACCAATCTGCCATGAGGTGCCACGGTTCAATACCGAGCATCTGAGCAATTTCCTCAACGTACCCACGAAGAACTTCGTAATGTTGAGATTTCCTTCTTCGATGCCAACCCATCGAAGGTGGTGGAGATACGACTTGACTGCCCAGCCCCTCTACAAGCCCATCAGTCAAGTCATTATTGAGTAAGATGAGGTCTGGCTTATGACCACCGATCAGAAGGATTTCCTCACCGTCCTTCTGGCTCGACTCGACTTGGTCCAATTTCAAAGCCCCGGAAAGTCCAATGAGATGGCCCAAATCTTCAAACTTCACTGAACCTACTGTACACCTGAATCCACCGATTTCAAGGAGTTCTTTCAAGGCGATGAGGTTTTCGACATAGCCTTTGTTCCGAGTATGGGATTCGGGATAAAGGTGGACCCATTCACATTGCTTGAATTCCCGTTGGATATGCGTTTTCAAAAGCCCCGCAATCGAAGGTTTGTCTTCAGGAGAGAGATTATTGAAACCTGCCGGAAAGTGATTGGCATCGACAACACTAATTTTCCAGCCTGCATCACGAATGTCAACACTACCATAGATTGGAATAGGGACTTCACTCCTCTTTTCAGACATCCATGCAGTGATTTCAGGTCGTTTGCTTTCAAGTAGCGTAGTAAGTTCGTGTACAAAAGTCATCCAATCACCTCGTCGAGTAAATCAAATGCTGAACCAGTAGGCTTTTGCACTCCTCTGTCTAAAATGTGCACCGCCTCAAACAATCCTAAACCAAGGGCTATATCATCCTGTGTTTTTAAAGCACCAGAGAGTAAAGGGTGACGCTGGATGATAGCATCCGTTTGAGGCTTAAATTCAGTAAGAAGATTTTCAATCAATGTTGGCGAAGTTGCTCTGCCAGCAGGTAATTTAGGGCGATGTACGATATGCTTTGGCAACGAAGTAAGCGAAGCAGCCGCTCGTAAAGCAGCCTTTTCCTCACCGTTTGAAGGAAGTCGCCATTCCATCGGCAAGCGGTGGCTTGCTTGACGATGAGACGAAGAAAGGAAGGGTACCCGAACTTCCAAGGAATGGGCCATCGAGTGACGGTCAACCAATCTTAGTTGGAAATTAGAGAGCTGCCCGTGGTCAAGTTCGAACTGAAGGAATTCCTCGAGTGAATCTGTGTGGCTAGCGCCTGAATGCCCCTCGACATACCAAGAATCGCCAACGGGTAATGTTTCATTCTCTATTTGACGGGCGAAGGGATGGGTCATTGACGCTAAACGGGCATCAATAATTTCACCGTGCTGTTTGAGGTCTCTATACCGAGGGTAACCAGCGTGCAATTCATCTGCTCCTTGACCACATAAGCCGACGGTAACATGTTGTGACATCTTTTGAAAGAGAGGTTGAAAAAAGAGCACTGTTACATCGAGGTCTTCACCATGCCAGGCCAAATCGGGGAGCAAGTTATCAAACGAATCCGCCTCAAGAATATGCTGATGGTGCACTAAATCGAACGATGAAGCAACCTCTTCTGCTGCAATCCAATCTGAATTCTCTTCACTTTCTGCAACGGTCCAACAGGCAGGAACAGGTTGTTGTGCACGTTCAGCGGCCTCATGTGCAACCGCAGCAACCAAAGAGGAATCAAGTCCACCCGAAAGCACAATTCCGACTGGGACTTCAGACATGAGTCGTTCTGAAACGCCTTCGACAAATGTTTCGAGAAGGTGTTTTGCATTCTTATCTGGATTCCATACCTGTGAAGGGTTAACTTTTTGTTGTTCAATTGTAGCTCTGTCAACCATTTTTGCTTTTCCTTCAAGGTCCAATGACCATACCTCTACGGTTCCCGGGCGTATTTGGGTGACATCCTTGAGCAAAGTGGTCCCATCAAGCGGGTATTCCCAAGCAAGCCGTGCAACGAGTGCTTGCTCATCAAGTGCAGGAACATGTCCTTCATGTGCCCGTAATGCCTTGCTTTCACTGGCAAAGAGAAGTGAGCCTTCTACTGATGTACGGACAAGTGGTTTGATTCCCAAAGGGTCCCGTGCCAGAAGTAAACAACCGGTCTCTGCATCCCAAAGAGCAAATGCATACATCCCATTCAGTTGAGCGATCCATTCCGCATGTTGTCGAGCACTTAACACCCCGGAGTGCTTGGACTTTGATGCGTGGTGAAGCGCTAATATCACCTCTGAGTCTCCTTGAGTCTTCCAAGGGAAACGAGGATGCTGTGAACGTATTTCTCGATAATTATAGATTTCACCATTCGCAACAAGAACTTCACGTGTCAAACCCAAAAGAGGTTGGTCGCTACCAACAAGGTCGACAATTGCTAATCGTGTATGGCCAAGTGAGATCTGCTCATCGGACCAGACATCATTTCCATTTGGCCCTCGATGGTGAAGAAGTGAATTCATCTTTCGGACAACTGCAGGGTCGGGTTCTCCGAACATCCCACCAATGCCACACATAAGCCGACCAAAACGGCGACCTTCTTCAATCATCCCTTGTACTCAAAGGCCCCAAAGTGGGTATTTGAACATGGAAATGCCGAGAAAAATAACCGACAATGAAAATACAACGAAATAGGCGATTTGTGGTGGTGCTGAATCCTTGGTCTCTTCACTCATACTCATCCCTCATCCTTGCCAATACCAGCCATCATTTGAATATATTGAGTCGACTTCTACATATTCTTTTGATTATATCAGTTGAAGAAAAGGCTCGAACAACAAAATTACCGCCAGTGGAATGAGTACCATCGTTGCATTATCATCAATATAACGTAGACGAGGCCATTCAGCTGCAATACACAATGGTGCGAACAAAAAAGCCAGCCAAAATGGAGTGTCAAACCAGTACCAACAGGCGAGCCAAACAAAGAACAAGAACACAACAGATGTGACGATGACATCTCGTGAATTCATTCCACGCCGTCGTAATTCACCAAGTAAAGGGTCACCCAGAGATAATGAAAGAATGAGTGGCCATGCGTATGCTTCAGTCGGAGCCATCAAAAAGACCATTCCAACACCAAATGCGCCCCAACCCAATGCCGAGATTTGTTTGGCTTCGTATTCTCTTTGCCCATAAATGGTAATACCGAATCCAAGTCGGAGACTTTCCAAAACGAAGAGAGTAAAAATTACAACTGATACAAATTGCGGTAGCGTCAATCCAATTTTCGCTGAGACTGATTCACCGTACTCGAAATAAATCCAAGGGAGGAGGGACATTCCGATATGGATTGTGCGACGAAAGATATGTCCACCCATTCCCCCGACTGATAACTCGACAGGGTTTGTTAATTCGACTTGTTCACTCATCGTTTTCACCGCCAATAATCCTCAACGCTTCATCCAAGAGAATTGAACCCTTCGCCAGTTTTTCGAGTAATTCATCGAGTTGTGGGGATTCGAGAATTTTTCGCTCATGGAAAGCCAACAGACGTTCTCTCCATCGTGCACGTGTTGAACGACCAGAGGAGGGGAGTGTGAGGAGGAGTTCTGCTGCTTGTGAAACTCCAGTACCTTGCAATGCCGAAGTCAAGTGAACTGGTGGCGTATGACCGGTACCTAATTCCAGTGATTCTCGAATTTCATCTGCATGGAGTTCCGCTCCTGGTAAATCTGACTTGTTGACCAGAACTGCATCTGCCAGTTCGAGTAAACCTGCTTTTTCGGCTTGTATACCATCGCCGCGTGCTGGCCCTTCAACCACTACAATTCGGTCTGCTAATGCCGCACAACGGACTTCAGATTGCCCAGCCCCAACCGTCTCAATGACGACTCTCTGCCAACCTAATGCTAAGAGTACTTTCGTCATATCTTCGACAATGACGGGCACACTTCCAGATGCCTTACGAGTTGCAACTGAACGTAAATAAATCAAACTATTCAATTCTACATCATCGACCACTGTCATACGCACTCGGTCGCCAAGTAAAGCACCGCCCGTTCTTGGTGAAGAGGGGTCAACGGCAAGTACTGCAACTCGAAGTCCTCGTTGCGCCCAATGGCGAAGTAATCCATCAAGCAGGCAAGATTTACCGACACCCGGTGCACCGGTGATGGCTAAAGTTTGCCAATCACCGTCAATTGGAGTCGGCACTGGACCAAGTACGTCGATGGCTTGTTCAATGTCGAGCGAACCGTTTTCAAGTGCACTCAATGTTCGAGCGAGTGAACGCCGATCACCTGCTTTTGCTTGCTCAAGGAATTCGAACATCTTTCCATCACCTCATGCCGATGAGGTCCAATACCAATCGCTTTCTTGACCAACACCGGTATTCTCGAGTTGTGTAGCCTGGTCGATAAATTCTAAAATCTCTGAAGTTGGTGTGCCAGGGCCAAAGATTGCGCGTATTCCACAGGCATACAATGGCTCACGGTCACCGAGAGGGATAATACCGCCACCAAATACAATAACATCGTTGAGTCCTTGCTGTTTCAACAATTCACACACCTTTGGAAAAAGATGCTCGTGGGCACCAGAGAGTGAAGAAAGGCCAAGAAAACGAGCATCTTCGTCACGAACGGTATCGACAATTTGTTGGGCACTGCGTCGCAAACCAGTGTAAATGACTTCATTGCCTGCATCACGCAATGCTCTTGCGACGACTTTAGCACCTCGGTCATGCCCATCCAAACCGGGCTTCGCAACCACGATTCGCCACGGTTCGCTCATGGTTGTTGGAGGCATTCCCTCCCTATCAACACACCCCTTGAGACTGATTCGAGGCCGGTAAAGTAGGCGTTCACGCGTCAGAATGGAACTCGAGATGATAAAAGGGTCAAATGATGAGCAAAACGGTACAAATGAAGAGACGAAGACCCAGAAAGCGCTGAAGTACAACGGTCTTGAGAACGCTTTCTACCACCTCATCGAAAGGCAACGCATAAGGGCGGGTTTTTCATAGCCCCACTTGGGAAGCCTATGGCATCATCTGAGGAACGACTCCAAGATTTACGAAATCGTAAATCCCGTAGCGAAATGGGCGGAGGCCAAGACCGCATTGACAAACAACATCTCAAGGGCAAAATGACGGCTCGTGAACGAATCGAAGTCTTACTGGATGAAGGCTCATTCCAAGAGCTTGATGCATTGGTCGAACACCGTTGCCGAGATTTTGGTATGGACAAGGACATCATCCCCGGAGATGGAGTCGTTACTGGACACGGAACGATTAATGGTCGACAAGTGTTTACCTTTGCTCAAGACTTCACCGCTTATGGTGGCTCACTGGGTGAAATGCATGGTCTCAAAATCTGTAAAGTTCTCGACATGGCGCTCAAAACAGGCCGCCCAGTCATCGGTTTGAACGACTCAGGAGGCGCTCGGATTCAGGAAGGTGTAGCCTCTTTAGGAAGTTATGCTGAAATTTTCTTCCGCAACGTTCGTGCCTCTGGCGTTGTGCCTCAAATCTCAGTCATTATGGGACCATGTGCAGGTGGAGCAGTCTATTCTCCAGCAATTACAGATTTTGTCATCATGGTAGAGGAATCTTCGTATATGTTCATCACAGGACCCGAGGTCATCAAAACGGTCACGAATGAAGAAGTCAACTTCGAAGATTTAGGCGGTGCATCAACCCACGGCACCAAATCAGGAGTCTCCCACTTCTCTGCACCGGATGATGAAGCAGCGATCCAATTAGCACGTGATTTATGCGACCTCCTTCCACAAAATAACCTCGAACGGCCACCTGATAAGAAAACCAGTGACCCAATCGACCGTTCTTGTGATGCCCTTGATACCATCATGCCAGACCAAGCGACCAAAGCATACGATGTCCTCGATGTCATCACAGAAATTCTCGACGATGGTGCTTTTCTTGAAGTTCAAGCGGATTGGGCACAAAACATCATCATCGGCTTTGGTCACCTCGGCAGCCATACAGTCGGTGTAGTTGCAAATCAACCCAAAGTACTGGCAGGCTGTCTCGATATCGATGCAAGTGACAAAGCAGCGCGATTTATTCGATTCTGTGATGCATTTAACATACCAATCATCACCCTTGAAGATGTCCCAGGCTTCCTACCTGGTACGAGTCAAGAATGGGGTGGGATTATTCGACATGGGGCGAAATTGCTCTATGCATATGCTGAAGCAACGGTCCCTAAACTCACTGTTATTCTTCGTAAGGCATATGGTGGTGCGTACGATGTTATGTCCTCGAAGCACATTCGTGGAGATTACAATGTAGCATGGCCAACCGGTGAATTAGCCGTGATGGGTGCAGACGGTGCGGTAGAAATCATTCATCGGAAGCGGATTTCAAACGCTCGCAATCCCGAACAAGAACGTCAAAGACTTACCGAAGATTTCAATGAAAAATTCGCAAACCCATATACTGCTGCTGCTTTGGGATATTTGGACGATGTGATCGAACCAAATCAAACTCGCAGCAAACTTTGCCGTACACTTGAAATGTTATTGGATAAAGAGGAATTGCGTCCTGCTCGAAAACATGGAAACATCCCACTGTGAGGCGGTTGTATGACAAATCATGATGAAGAGATTCTACGAATGGCTGCCATTGCTGCAGTCTTTTCCATGCTCGCCCAAAGCGGAGATGACCCGAGCCAAATCGCTCGTAAACCAGGCCTTGCATGGTCTCAAGACCATCGCAGAATGAATATGGGCCTTTCCTCACTAATGCAGAAACGAGCAAGCCGCTCCCCTTGGAAGTGAAACTATGACTGAGACAAGAAAAGTGATTGTTGACGGAACTGAATTTGAAGTCCTTATTGACGGTGAAGGTACCTCTTGGTCAGCCACCGTTGAAGGAAAAACATTCCAAATCGAAATACCTGATGCTGCTCCGATGGCAAAAAAGAAAAGAAGTGGAAGTGGAAAAAAGAAGAAATCGGGGACTGTTTCAGCAAATATTCCCGGCAAAGTGGTCACCGTAGAAGTCAATGTTGGTGATGAAGTTGTTGAAGGGCAAGTCATTCTTATTCTTGAAGCAATGAAAATGCAGAACGAAATTCAAGCACCTGTTTCAGGAACCGTCGTCACAGTAAGTTGTGAAGAAGGACAAGCAATTGAGGCGAATATACCTTTGGTCGTTATCGAACCTATTCCAGAAGTGGAATGATCTTTCAATTTTTGAAGGAAAGTTTGATTCTTTTTCAATTTACGTAGGAGCGTTGGATTCTTTCAATTTGCGTAGGAGAGTTGGATTCTTTCAATTTCCGTAGGAGAGTTCAATTCTTTCAATTTTTAAAGGAAAGTTTGATTCTTTTTCAATTTTTCAAAGGATATTTCTTAGGTTGAATACGACCATTAAAGACCTGTAAGCCTCTGTCAGTGTCATGGGCGGCTCAGCGGTATGTGATTTCCTCGGATGTGGGGAAGAAGGAACCATTGTATCTCGTCTTTCACCTGAAGGTTTTCTTGTAGCAACAGGTAAGAAAGCCTATTCCTTTCGAGAGGCTTACCGCCGATTCCACTATTGCGGCAATCACCATGATGAATTAATGAGCGGTGTATGGTCACGAGTGCGTAAACCAGAAGACAAAAAAGAAGGTCATGTTGCACCGACTGCGATTTGATTTCAAGTAGAGAGTCTCTTAAACTACCACTTAATCGCTGGTTTATGTCCTCTTTAGCGAGTTCAACGAACCCGAGTAAAATCACCACCCTCTTTTTGGCACTGATGCTTGTATTTACCACCCTTACTTTGGTAGCTCCAACTGTATCTGCTGTAGGTGCAAATCAAAACGACCTCGGCTCGGGGATGGACCTTCCCGATAACTCAACCTCAATCAACAGTTCAGGTGCCATGGTGAACTGGAATGGTATGTCTCCTTTGTCATCAGGGACCAGTTATGCAGAATTAGATGTAGGTGATGACGAGGATTGGATTGGTTTTACCCTCAATGCAAATGAAGGTTTGACGGTTCAAATTTCTTACAATTCGTCTTTTACTTCATCCAACGGCTCCACCTTTACCAATGATTTCGAATTGTGGATGTACGATTCATCCATGAATGCGATTGATTCTTCAATCAACAATAACCCTGAGATTGTCTCAACCAACGCTTCACAGTCGACGGCTGGCCATGGTGGCACAATTTACATCAAGATCGTTCGATATTCGGGATATGGGTCCTATGCCTTTGACGCTTGGTCGTTCAGTACTTCATCGAGCAATGGTACAGGTGGAAATGGTACAACAACGCCAACCAATTGTTCTGGCGCCGGAACACTCGTCTCAGATATTCTTGAACCAAACGACTCTACTGCTACTGCATCCCAATCGTCAACATTGCCTGTCGTTTGTACTGGCCTTTCAATTCACACCTCCTCGGATCAAGATTACTTTGAAATCGACATGATAGCAGGAGTGACCTACTATGCAAATATTACATTTATTGGTTCCAATGGTGATATCGACACCAATTGGAATACTGCAGCAGGAAATTATCTTTCAAGTTCGGGCTCGACTGGGAGTGTCGAGTCGATGACCGTCACTTCTACATCCAACCAAACCACTTATTTGCAAGTATTTGGGTACAGTGGAGCCACAAATATCTATGCTATTTCCATTACCACGAATTTACCTGGTGGAGGACAAAGTTTTCAGTCCGTTTCTGTCACCATGACCAATACAACACATTCGATGCTTGAATTTACAGGATTGACGGTTGGAGATTCATACCTCTATAATCATTCTTCAGTCCAATATTTCTTGAATGATACTGAAAGTTGGTCTGCATCAACCAATGGAACTGTCAATGCAACAGCGACAACAATGATGGCCAATATAACTTCAGCGAGTCCAATGATGGTAGAATCTGATTTCTGTTCCACATCTGTACTAAAAGATTCAATGGGTTTAATGCTTGATGAAGATGATGATTGTATCTACATCGAACTACTCGAAGCCTCTGCTACATCTTCGACGACTGGTGTTATTGATGCAACCAATCTAAGCGCAAATACCGACTATAACCTTTGGTGGTTTGTCTTTGATACCAACGAATTCGATATGAATTATACCAACTCGATGAATATAGATATGGCTTTGGCAGCATCAATAATTGACCAAATGAACGTCACGTTCACCACCTCTACCTTGACCACAAAATCGTGGCAAGTGGCATGGAATGGACCTACAACGCTGTATGAGCATGTATTCGTGGCTTTACTTTCCTACAACAATACTCCTGTTAACCTCACGGCATTTGATGGGTTTATCGGATTCCATGATGATGAGTTCATTCCACAACTCCCGACCATGTTGATCGACTCCTATTCGACAAGTTCGACTTCTTCAACCAATGATGTGATGGTCAAAGGTAGTGACCTTGTAACTGGAGATCAATACAAATACCAAATCTCAGTCACCGATAGTTCAGGTGCTTCATTCGCAACTTCAGTTCTCACGAACTTTACTGCAACTGCTCAAAACATGAGCATGCCGACATTTACCTATGCGACACCAAACATGAGTGGCATTTACTGCGCAGTAGTAAATCTCTACTCGGCTACAAGTGTTCAATTGATAGGCGACAGTGATTGTTTCTCATTGACCATCGATAATGATAATGATGGTGTTGCCAATGAATACGACCTTTGTGCTAACACAACTGCAGGCGCAATCGTCGACCAAGACGGCTGTGAACTTTCCCAAAAGGACTCTGATAATGATGGTTACAATGACCTCATCGATGCATTCCCTTACGACAGCAGCCAATATTCCGATATGGATGGCGATGGCTATGGAGATGACCCAACGGGTAATTCACCCGATGCATTCCCACTCGATAGTTCACAATGGGATGACCAAGACGCCGATGGCTACGGAGATAATCCAAACGGTAACTCATCCGATGCTTTCCCAACCGATTCAACCCAATGGGCTGACCAAGATGGTGATGGATACGGAGATAATGCTGCAGGAAATTACGCAGATGAATACCCTACAGACTCAACGCAATGGATGGACTCGGATGGTGATGGATTCGGTGACAATCCAACAGGGACCAATGGTGATGCTTTCCCTTCCGATTCAACCCAATGGGCTGACCAAGATGGTGATGGATACGGTGATAATCCTGCCGGAACATCACCTGATTCATTCCCAACTGATTCGACGCAATGGTCCGATTCAGATAGTGATGGCTACGGAGACAATCCAAACGGCAACAACGGTGATGCATTCCCAACTGATTCAACCCAATGGACTGACCAAGATGACGACGGTTATGGCGACAATCAAGCAGGAAACGACCCTGATGCTTTCCCAATGGATGGAACTCAATGGGAAGATGCTGATGAAGACGGATATGGCGACAACCAAAATGGAAACGCTGCTGACCGATTCCCTGCTGAACCGACGCAATGGTTCGATGCAGATGGTGATGGTTTCGGCGACAATTCAAACGGTGATACTCCTGACCATTGCCTCGATACACCTGCAGGTCAAGCAGTTGATTCAATGGGATGTTCCGAGCAACAGAAAGACGACGACCTCGATGGTATTAGCAACGATCTCGATGCTTGCCCAACCACACCACCGGGTGAGAGTGTCGATGAGACTGGATGTTCAGGCTCTCAAGAAGACAGTGATAACGATGGAGTCATGGATGCATTTGATGCTTGTCCAATGACACCACTCGGCTCTTCAGTGGACATTACTGGATGCGCTGATATGCAACTCGACACCGATGCAGATGAAATCAACGACCAATTGGATGAATGTCCAACAACTCCACCTGCAACAAAAGTCAATGGCGTTGGCTGTTCAGCCGCTGAACGTGATACTGATGACGATGGCGTCAATGATATGGATGACATTTGTCCAATGACAGGAAACGACGATGAAGCAGATAGCAATGGTTGTTCAGATGCTCAGCGTGATGATGATAATGATGCAATCATGAACGATGATGATGACTGTGCAGATACTGATGTTGGCATCGTGACGAACTCGACCGGCTGTGCTGAATATCAAAAGGACGATGATAAAGATATGATTGACAACACAATCGACACTTGCCCGGCAACACCTGCTGGAGAACAAGTCAACAACAGAGGGTGCGCTGAATCTCAACTTGACCTCGACAACGATGCAATCAACAACCACAAAGATCTGTGTCCAAGTACCGATGAAGAACATGGAGTTGACCTCGATGGATGCTCTGAATATCAAAAAGACGATGACGACGATGGCGTTAAAAATATCGACGATGATTGTCTCTTAACACCAACAGAAAGCATAGTTTTCGAAGATGGTTGTGCTTTAACGCAAATGGACACGGACAAAGATGGCGTCAATGATGCTGAAGATGATTTCCCATTGGACCGTAATGAAACGTCAGACTTGGACGGAGACGGTGTCTCTGATACCTATGATTACTATCCTGCAGATCCTGCCCGTTTTGAACAGGACGAGGAAGGGAGTGGGTTTGGACTTCTTTACGCCATTCTTGCCCTCTTGGCACTCTGTGCCCTTGGTGCCCTACTCATTGTTCGAAAGAACCAGGGAGCCATTGTAGACAGTTCCCCATTCGCTGCTCAAAATTATACTGATTCAGCGACTGATTCAAACATGGGATTCGAATCAACGAAGGAACTACCTTCGATTGCGCAAGAACCTCAACAATGGGAAGAAAATGGCGTGAATTGGTCCAAAGCTGCTGATGGAAGTTTGACGTATTACGATACGACATCAGGCACTTGGATTGCTTACCAAGGCTGATTTTAACGTGTGAAGCACATCGATGCAGAGAAAAGTCTCATCAACGACGATTCAGTCCAGTTGTATGATGCAACGGCGAGTTCTCCTCATGCGGCACGCCGAAAGCAGCAGTGATGGTGCTTCATCGGACCATCAAAGACCACTTAATCCAAGAGGAACAAAAGATGCTCCTCGAATTGCACATACTTTGCAGCGTTTGAATTGGATTCCAACTCGGGTATTTGTCAGTGATTCAAAGCGAACGTTGGACACGCTTGAAGGCATGAAAACTGTCTTTGACCAGATGGACATCCAAACGATGGAATCTCTCTATCTTGCACCTGTAACCACACTTCTTGAATGCGTGCAAACTGCCAACGAAGAAGAAGTCCTCCTCATTCTTTCACACAACCCAGGGACAGAACTTGCATTGTATGAACTCACAGGAGAATACCATGTCATGCCACCCGCAGCATGTGCTCTACTCGTCTACCAAGATGGTAAATGGCATTGCCAACGCATACTGCGACCAAAAGAACTTGATTAGTATGAATCAGAAATTGGGCATGTGCTGTAACCCAATGCCCGATAAATGTAGCAATTCCCTGAAATGGCATTGAACAAAAGAGCCCCTGCAGTAGCCAAAAGCACAACCCCTATCATGGAGGATATGTCTACACTGATTGCTAGAATAATGAGAACGATACCAACGATAGCACGTATTTTTCGGTCTTTACCGCTTTGATTGGTTACAATAAGATCCATAGTATCACTAATTCAAACGACGCCATGAGCCATCATGGCTTCAGCGACTTTCAAGAAACCAGCAACGTTTGCTCCAAATACATAGTCACCAGGGCGACCATACTTTTCGGCTGTTTCAGCAGCATTCTTGTGGATATTGACCATGATATTATCGAGCTTTGCATCGACTTTTTCTCGGGGCCATCCATAACGAAGGGAATTTTGTGACATTTCAAGACCGGAGGTAGCAACACCACCAGCATTACTTGCCTTACCTGGTGCAAACATGACACCACTGTGTTGGAACAATTCAACTGCTTCAGGGGTGCACGGCATGTTGGCACCTTCTACAACAGCAATCACATTGTTATCAATAAGCATTTTCGCTTCTGCAACATTTATTTCGTTTTGTGTAGCGCATGGAAGAGCAACATCGACATTTACGCCCCAAATCTCGTTTGTAGAGGGCTCAGGTGCAGAGGCTGTGAAGGTTGCACTGCTGAATTCAGCAACATATTCCGAAATACGGCCGCGTCGGTTATTCTTAAGATCCATTATCCAAGCCAACTTCTCCCGGTTGATTCCTTCTGAGTCATGAATGAATCCACTTGAGTCCGACATGGTAACAGGTATTCCACCGAGGTCGAGAACCTTTTCGCAAGCGAATTGTGCAACGTTACCGGAACCGGAAATTGAAACGGTTATACCGTCGAAGGATTTCCCTTTTGTTGAGAGCATTTCACGAGCAAAGTAAACTAAACCGTAGCCAGTTGCTTCAGGTCGAATCAAGGAACCACCATATGAATGGCCCTTTCCAGTTAAGACACCTGCTTGGAATTCGTTTCGGAGTTTCTTATACATCCCAAACATGTATCCGATTTCACGTCCACCAACACCGATATCTCCGGCTGGAATGTCACAGTTGTGTCCAATGTGCCGCCAAAGTTCCATCATAAAGGACTGACAAAAGCGCATGACTTCTGAATCAGATTTTCCTTTCGGGTTGAAATCAGCACCACCTTTGCCGCCACCCAATGGAAGGCCAGTCAACGAATTCTTGAAAATTTGCTCGAATGCAAGGAATTTCATGATTGAAGCATTGACGCTTGGGTGGAATCGAAGTCCGCCTTTGTAAGGGCCAATAGCACCGTTGAATTGGATTCGGTATCCACGATTTACTTGGACATGACCTGCATCGTCGACCCAAGGAACTCGGAAATGAATGAGGCGTTCAGGTTCAACAATTCGTTCAACAATTGAACGGTATTCAGGGTGTGCTTTGATTACAGGCTCAAGCGATTCTAAGACTTCCCAAACGGCTTGATGAAATTCAGGTTGGTCAGGGTCTCGGGCAACCACTAATTCATAGATTTCTTTTGTTACACTCATATTAGCACCATTTACGTATTGTATGAGCCGTGCCAAAGAAAGGCCCTTTCTAAGTATTACCATTCAAAGTGCTCCTTACAACACTGGTTTGAGGGCGTTTGATATCCTGCAACAGTCAAAAAGGGCAAACTGTATTGAACCGCTTCAATCGTTCAAGTCGTCGAACACCGTTTGAATCAATCTCTGCCATGGCGTGGATTGCTTCTTCTATCATGGCATGCTGATCTTCTTGAATCCCAATAAAAGTTCGAAGTGCAGTGAGCATAGACCATTCATCTTCTGTGATGACTTCATCATCCAAAGCGGCGATGAGAGCTGATTGGTACGTCGTCGCATCACCAAGATGGTGTCCTGAATAATCAAATTCAGTTCCATCGAATGGGTTGGTTTCCTCTCCACGAACAACTGCAAGACAGAATGCGGTATCGCTCGGATGGATACCAAGAGCAACTGCAAGAACATGCAAGATGCTTGCTTCATCATCAGTTATGATCGAATCTTCCATCGCACTGGTGAGCGTTCGTAAGTAGAGATAGAGACCTCGGGATGGTTCAAGAGCCATGAAGGATGCTGAAGTCGCCCGTATTAGAATGTTCTACTGCAAACTCAAGATTGTACTCAATACCAATATATCGTCACTTGTATACAAAAATACCCAAGCCTCATGGTAAAAGTCCTTTGAATAGGGCACTGTAAACCATTTCACGGTGTAATCACCTGTTAGTCAAATCGTCATCAATAAGAATACATTCATATACCGTCCGGCCTACCCACTGGATACGGAGGAATCAAAATGACAACCCAAAGCAATCTTGTCTCACTCAGAATAACTGAGGAGGACCTTGCATTAATCGATGCTCGAGTTGGTCTTGAAGGCGCCCGTAATCGTTCCGATGTCATCCGATTAGCAATTCAACAACTCCTCCAGGGTCAACCTCTGCTTACAGGTATGGACTCCGTCCGAATCCCTCTCGGCTATGGTGACAAGATGGCCCTCGGCCAATTATACGAACTCCAGGGCACTACGCCTGAAACTGCTGCCCAAGAAGGGCTTTCACTTTACATAGAACGTGCCATTAAGGCTCGTTCTGAATTAACACAACAACTCGAAGATCTCCTGGCCAATGCCAAGAGTTCAACGATACGACGCGAAGAATACCACGAATAGTGGGTGAGAGTGCAGGAGGGGATGGAAAATGAATTGGCAAAACGATGTTAGCGAGACTCGTGATGCCACCTTCAATGCCGTACGGGATTTGTCCAATTCGTACGGATTTGCCGCTTTGCGTCTGCGTGCCCGTCTTGCACGCGCTGGACTAAAAAACCCAACACACCTCCCCTCGGAAGACGGGCGGGGGGACTCAGATTCCAATCCGGTGAGTTAAACCGGATGGTTCCCACGTGCTCAGGACCCCCACATGCCTGGGCACAATGATTCACTGCAGTGCAACCGCTGCAAACAAGAATTCCCCCAATCCTTTAGAGGGGTCGACACTGAACCATCATTATGACAGAGGAGGGGAGTCACGAAAAGGGAGAAGTGTTTACCTTTTTAGCCCATGAAAAGCCCCGACCCGGTCAAATAGAAATGATTCAAGAATCGACTGAAGCGCTCAGAAGTGGAGGGTATCATTTGGCAGCAGCACCGACAGGTATTGGGAAAACTGCTGCTGCACTCGCAGCGGCCCTTGAAATTTCACAGAACTCTCCAAACAAAAAACATATTTTCTTCCTTACCTCTCGACAAAGCCAGCATCGTATCGTTGTTGATACGGTTCGGAGAATAAATCAACGCCGAGTTGGCAAAGCCCCAATTACATTGGTCGACATGATTGGGCAAGCCGGAATGTGTGTTCAGCCCTTTGCCAAGGAATCACCACTTGTATTCTCAATGATGTGCAGTACTGCACGGAAAACTAAATCTTGCCGCCCATGGATCACCAGTGCACCTGGACTGACCAAGAGAATTCTTGACAGCCCACTTCATGTTGATGAATTAGTTGAATTGACCAAGATTCATCGCGTTGGGGGTGAAATTACCCAAACTTGCCCGTGGAAGGCTGCCAGAGAAGCTGCTGGTCAGGCAGATGTTTTCGTTGGGGACTACAACCACATCTTCGATGAAGGTGTGCGTAAATCAAGTTTAGAAGCGATGGGCATCGCCCTTGAAAATATTATTGTCGTTGTCGATGAGGCACATAATCTTCCGAACCGAATTCGAATGACAATGGAACGAACGATTACACCAACCATTGCTCGAAACACAACCATCGAATTAGAAGAATATGTTCAGGAACTTACCAAAAATTACCTCCAATCGAACTCGGTGCCAATCGCTCTTGAACTCGACGTTGCCACATGGGCATTTGAAATTATGAAAATTGCTCGCACCAAATTTGCTGATTTATTTCGCCAACTCCACTCCGATTTACCACGTGATTCCGATGAATCACGGGTTGAAGTTTCTCGATTCTTAGACATTCTTCATCGGTCATGTGATGAATATGAAGGCTTGACAGGACAAAAGACATTGGCTGACAACCCTGACCTGGCTGATTTATCGGTAGAAAGGAGCCACCGATTACCTCGGATTTCTGATGTACTCCTCCGGGTTGAAGTCGATTTGGAAACAGGAGATGATGAAGATGCTATGGAGCCTGATGCTCATCGTATGGGGCACATCCTCAAATGCATTGAAGCGTTTGGAGAAACGACGGCATTGAGTTTAGTATTCAGTTCGAAAGGGAAGGAAGGGAAAATCACATCCCACCTCTTGGACCCTGGTCTTGTATCCGGCCCTGTATTTTCTTCAATAAACGGTGCAATTTTGATGTCAGGCACTTTGTATCCCCCACAAATGTATTCAGATATCCTTGACCTTCCAAAAGAAAAAACTACGAAAACTGTGTACACCTCGCCTTTTGCTGGTGAACGTCGTCCGGTTTTGGTTGCAGGTGATGTCACGACCAAGTATAGCCAACGAACACCAATGATGTGGTCAAAGATTCGTAACCACATTCAGGCGCTCATCGATGGAACTCCGGGTCATATTGCAGTTTTTTCCCCCTCATACAAAATGATGGATGAGATTCTAGGAGATATTTCTTTCAAAGGCATTCGGATACTCATGGAAAGTCGAGATTGGACGAAAAATGACATCGATTCAATCGTCGAAACGCTGCGTAGCGAGAAAGAAGCTGGCAAACGAATCTTGTTGTGCGGCGTGCATGGAGCGCGTTTATCTGAGGGTATCGATTACAACGGTGGCATATTAGATGCCGTAGCCTGTATTGGTATCCCGAATCCACCTCCATCGGTCCTATCGGATTCACTCAAAGCCTATGCTGGGGATCGTTTTGGGAAAAATAATGCTTGGCGTTATACAGTAACTCAACCAGCAGTTAATGCCATCTTGCAAGCAATGGGCCGGCCTATCCGTTCGGTAGGTGACCGTGCATTGATTCTCCTTCTTGACCAGCGACACACCGACAGAACCTACATCAGTTGTTATCCAAGTGATTTGCGGATGAATTCAACCAATGACCCGTTGACGACTGCCAGTTTTGCTCGTCGCTTCTTTTCCAAAGTTCACACACTTGAAGAAGTGTAAACAAAATACAAATGTTGGAGGACGAAGGTTCATGGACACCGCACGTAACCGAGATACCATGTCGACATGGGAAACGGTTCATCTGGAAACGGAAACGAGAGATGATGTGAGCGGAGAATCGATGGATGCAAGGACATTGGGCCTTGAGGCTGAACCTCAACAACTCCATGCAGAATTTCATGTTCAGGCCGGACATTTATCAGAAGCCCAATTGAATCATCAACGCGTCCTCGTTGCATCAGGAATGATTCCTGAATCACATCTCGCAGAAATTGAACCCGAGCGCCGATTGGCTTGGATGGTCGACCAATTACACGGCACTGTCAATCCTGATGGCCTCACTATTCCCCTTCATGGAGCAGATAATACGGATATCGAAATTTCAACTCTTCACGATGAAACACAACGCCAATTGCGCATTGTCGTAAAAGAAGCGGGTCATGATGACCTTCTTCGCATTCTTCCAGTTCCGGCAGAAGCGGGTGAAATCCGAGCACACTTCATCAATGGCCGACTTCATCTACGATGGTGAGTCGTGTCATCGAGAAGGAATCCCAGCAAGAGTTGAGATTTCTTGTGCCATTCGTTCTAAAGCATGTTGGGCAGCGACTTGATGTTGCTGACCCATTTCATCACGACTGTAACGTGCCTGTTCAAACATGTTATCGAGAGCAAGTAACGCTTCCTCAGAAATTTGAGGCATTGCTTGACGAATCGCCATCTCGAATTCACGAACTGTTTCGAAATCACGACGCAAGAATCCATGTTCTTGGAATGAAGCACAAAGATTCTGGTAACAGGTGAAGATTGCTTCACGAATCGAGTCACCAGCGGCTAACAACTCCGCAGTATAGGCAAATATCTCTGCTGCTTCTTTCATCAACTCAGAGGATTGGCGTCGGCGGTAGAGTACTGTACCTGCACCTGCTAATCCAATGATGAGAAGGGTGAGAATGTAGGCCCATGCAGGGATTTCAGTCGCTGCTTCTTGATATTCATACGATGGTGCAAACGAGTCACTGGATTGCACAGCAAAATCAGCCAACGTTTGTTCCGAGAGACGTGGATCATTGATGATAATCTCCATGTATAATTCGCCCCAAGCATCTGCATCACCGTATGGAGGGTCCGAATTGAAATCAAATTCTGCAACACCATCAATATTGGTTCCAGTGAGAGGTTGCTTTGGATCTGAGAGTTGAGTTCCATTCTTATCATAGAGATAAATCGTCACCGTAATGCCATTTACCTCTTGGAGGGTATCTTTTGCTGTGATTGTGATACTGCCTCCGATGTTCTCTTGCTCTCCTTCGATAATATCGTCGAGTGAGACTAAAATATCCGCATTTATCTTAACAAAGATAAGATGATAGACACTTGCAGTATTAAGGAAATGTGTATCATGCCGAGGTGTTTCCAAATGCAAGTATTGAGAACCAGGATTCAGGAAAGCAGGCGCAGTCGTCGTGAGTGAAAAGTTTCCATTCGACCAATCAATAACAAGGTCTTCAAGACAGCGGGAACCATCCTTTTGAGCCATACAATTCGAGCCGTTTCCAAGATACAGCGTAACGTTGTCAAACACTTCACCCAGTCCGCCAATTTCAGAGACTGAACCCGTCAATACGATTGGAGCAAAGGTTGAATCGGAACGGACGACGATGTTCGAAGAGGTTGCATCGATGGTGATTTTGACATTTGCCCATACCGTTGCAGTACCCGTTGCTTGAGCCCCTAGATGTGCTTCAGTCCCTTCAAAGTAGATGGTAAAGATATGATTGCCACGAGCTAAATCCGAAGTAGCCGGCACAAGTGTTGACCAACTACCATCATCTCCTGTAATGAGTGTAGCAATCTCGACATCATCTAAGCGTAGGCTGAGGTCCATTCCACTCAAACCGTCGTTATTGACGGAGTCAATGTCAAACAGTCGACCAGACAGTGTCCAGAGGTTACCTCGAGTTGCGTCTTTGCCATCATCAAAGATGAACGTCACATCAGAACGATGAGCCAAGAAGAAAGATGTGTTACCCGAGTTCGAACGGTAGTATCCTTGAGCATCAGCGTTTGCAAATAAGGTATGGTTTCCAAAACCAAAGGTGTCAGGTACATTCCAGTCAAAGGTGAATCTACCTTCAGCGTCAGTCTCAATGGTAGCAATGATGAGTCCTTCTACTTCCAAGTCCACGATGTGGCCCGAAACTCCAGTGAGTTGGTTATCGACAACGCTACCAGTAATGGTCGTGTTTTGACCAACAGCAACTGGGCTTTCCATAGAGACGGTGATAAGAATTGGGCTGTATACAGTCCATGTCCCTGAAGCATTACTCGGCAGATAGAATGTTGTGCCGGTGAAGCGAATCTCAAGGGTGAGAGGGCCAAGTTGTGCATCAGCAGGTACCGGATAGACTGCAGTAAAGAGACCTGTTTCATCGGTGCTGACGTTGGTCATCCACTGTCCATCAAGCCAAACTTCCACAGTGAGGTTTGTCAAAGGTGCGTCAACCAAATCCAGTAGACGACCTTGTAGGGTCATCGTTGCTTCCCGGTCAACTGTACCACTTGGGGTCAAAAGAAGAATCTTGGTTGGAACGCTGACATTGAAGTCAACTTGGGCACCGCTTGGGAGATAGAAATCTGGGTTTGCAGGGTCACCAACACCAACTGGGTCAACCCAATCGCGTCCACCAAGGAACCGAACTTCAATCAAGTGAGCTCCTGCAGAAGTTTCCTCAGGCAAAGTCCATCCAATCGAATAGTTCCCAGTCAATGCGTCAGTTTCAACACTGGATACTGGAATTCCATCGACAAGAAGATGGACAATGGCAAGCGAAGAGACGCCATCAATGGTCAGCGTTTGGTTGAGGTCATCCAACAATGTTCCTTGAACTGTGAATGAGTCGCCTGCTACAAGTGTCGAAGGAGATGCTGTAATCACCATATTTGTTTGTGCGAGCACAACGAATTGTGTCGATGCATTCGAACCGATCAAACCTGTTGTGCCAGGCGTTCCCGCAAAGGTGACTTCAAGGTCGTTGAAGCCAATACTTTGGTTACTCGGAACGGTAAGAATACCAACTGCTGTTCCGTTGGCAAAGGTCGTGAGTGTGAGACTTACATCAGTTCCAATGAGTGTCACGACGACTTGTTGTGCTGCAACTGCAGACATGGTATTGTCGCGCAGTAGAATTTGAATCTGAACATCGTTACCACGTTCGGTTCGGTCATTCAAAGACGGCGAACCAAGGCCATCGAGTGTCGGTTGAACAAATATGAGTGTTGTGAATCCTCGACTATCGAATGTCGTATTATTGGTCGAACCAATATAGTAATTGACGTTTGGAACATAAGAGGCTTCGAGTGTATTGTTACCGGCTGCGAATCCTTCTCCAAGGAGAATTGTCGCTGACCAGAATCCACCTGCTACGACTGAACCGCCTGTTACAGAAAATCCGGTAGGTTGGCCATTAAGACTGAACAATATATTCGAGGGTAAAACGCTTCCATCGCGCTGTTCAAGTCCACTTCCATTATCGCTGAACACGCTACCTGTGACGTTGAATGAAGTTCCAGCAACTGGATTCGCTGCAAGAGGGTCAACAATCATGAACGTAATTGAGCGAATGGTAATCGATGAAAGGTTCACTTGAGTATTCAACAAGTCAGATGAACCATTGAAGACCAAAGAAACGACAATCAAACCAAGTGGATGTGTCATTGGAATTTGATGGCTAAAATTTGCATATCCTTCGCCATCCGTCTGGGTGCCTGCCAACCATGTTTCATGGAATTGGATGTCAACATCAAATCCAGATAATGGTCCAAAGCGATTGGAGGATTCGAGTAAACGCCCCGTGAGGTTGATGGTATCTCCACGATTAACAGTCACTGGATTGAGTGGTTGAAGATTGTCAAACTGACTTACACCCATCACCAAAATTCCGTTCTGCGAAGATGCTGTAAGATAGAAGGGTGATGAACCTTCATTGACGCTCAATACCAGAATTTTGTTACCACGTTCAGTGCCGTTGCCGGAAGTGTCGGTTGGAATGCTTATGTTGAATGTACCATTCGAAGAGGTAAGATAGGATGTTACCAAAATTTCATCAGGGTTATTCAACCAGAATGCCGACATTTCAACCGGGGTTGTAAGAAGGCGTGAGGTATTATCTCCGTCGAGGACTTGACCCAACACATTGAAATTCAATCCTGCAGTTGTGACGGTTGGAATACTATCGATTCGAATCTCACTTGGAACCTGAACGGTCACATTGACAAGAGATGAATTCCCTGTGCGGCGTGAGTTTCCTTGGCCAAGTCCGTCGGTCAAATCGTCATACACGATCACCAATACATCATAATAGCCGGGTGCAATGCCAACTGCGTTCCATTGAAGAGTAGAATTTCCTTCAGCATCTGTGATATCAAGACCCAGTGACACATTGGTATTCCCCCAATCAAAGATGTATTGAACAGTGGCATCCGATACATTTGATTTATCGGCAACGTCGGTAACTTTGGTATTGAAGTCGAGTGTCTGATTGACTTCGACGATCAATGACTCTCGATCTGGTTCGACGACAAACTCCGACTCAATCCCAACAAGTGTAGAGGGGAGAGTTGGAGTTGCAGGTGGAACGGCATTGTCCACCATTCGGAAATATGCGCCACCAACAGGTGCCATTGTGTCAAAATCCATATTGAGAATAAATTCGTACGAATCAGAAGGACGGGTCGTTGGTATGGAGAAATTCAGAACAAAACTTCCTGTCGAGTTGTTCAATAATCCTTGGGAAAGGTCAATTGGCATACCATCGGGTGTCATCATAATAATAGAAAGCATAGTGATATTATCGCCAAGAACGCTAATATTTGTGTACTGGGCATCGAAAATATCTCCATACAGGTAACTCGAATTTCCTAAGTGCGTCCAATCTTGGCCGAGGCTCAAATTCCAAGCGACTTCTGCCGCAACGCGCAACATGCTGTTGCCGGTCGATGACTGATACAGTTCTGAACCGTTGAACGAAATCTCAAACAAATAATCACCGGCGAAGAGGGTCGAATCAATCAACCAGTTGATGTTCATTGTTTCACTCTGTGGGTCGGCGGTTGTATTGACCCAATTCCCGTTAAAGAAAAAGTCAAAGTCACCGGAGAGGAGGAGGTCTGTTGAAACGCCACGATGGTCGATTGCAGTGATTAATACACTTGAATCGGTGCCTCTTAATTGAGCAGAGGCTTGAACTTGGAAATCGAGGAAGCCGCGTAGGAGGTAAGGCCCACCAGCAGTGACATTCGCATCATCGGTCGCCTCGATAGCGTTCGGGAAAAACCGAATCTGAATTTCGAGAATACCTGCCATGACTTGCGCATCAGCAGCAGTGAGTAAATATTGGATGCCAAATGGTCCGCTCACGCTGAGGTTAAACACTTGAACCCATTCCTGAGAAGTACCGTTTTCTCGAATCGAGAATGAAAGATTACCGGGCATGGCAACAGGAGATGCCCCTGTCGTCATTACTGAACCATTCACCCAGAGATCATCGTTCAGAAGGATGATACTTTTGTTTGTCAGGGGCCCCTCAAGAGTGGCCGTCAGATTTGGCGCATCACGAACATCAATGACAATCGAGAGTGACGATGGCCTCAAATGGAATTGAGTTGGTGTAATTCCTGGGGCTTGCGTATCTTGCCACCCAGAGAAGCCGAGTGTTGCAGACAGATTTGTTTTGGTTTCAAGAGGGTCAAGATTCAAATCGAAACTCCATGTACCATCGATGTTGATGAAACTACTCAGGTTGGTAAAGCCGTTAACTGATGAAGTAAACGACAACCAGACAGCTGGGGGAGTCAAATCATTGACGCCAATATTCTCAATATTATTCGTTGGGCCATTTTCCAAGGAGAGCACTCCTTCAATGATGGTCAAAGCACCGGCACCAGCAATTGGAGCATTGATGGCATTCGGGCCAGTGTGGTTGAGTACAGAGTCCTCTGTAACGTTGATGTATCCCTCATAAATTATACCGGATTCAGCGACATATCCGGATTGAGTGAGTTTGATTACCACTCGATACATACCTGGACCATCCAGTTCCGGAGGAGTTCCGTTGAAACTAAAAGTCCCATTAGGAAGAGTGATGCCTGAACCAAAATCAAAGTTTGGAATTGCCCCTTGCCCAGGTACTTCATTTTGTAGAGCCATAGGGACGAGGTATCCTATAAGTGGGAGTTCTGAAATTGAAGTCAAGTTTTCTGAGTAACGCAAATGCCCAGTCACGTTGAGTAATGTGCTTCCATCTCGGTCAAATGTCAAGGAAGAAATGGTCTGGTTGACTATTTCAATTTCTTCAGCAGGTGGACAAGCATCGAACGCAATCCAGCCAAGGTCAGTGTCTCCATTGGCTGGGTTTTGTTGCAATCGCACTTCACCCCAAGTCGAACGATGAGTTGGATAAACTGAATAACCATCACCGTTCCAGATACCACCGGAATAACCAGTCACTTTTCGAGCAGGTAAACCTGCAAGGCGAGCCATGGTCACGAATACTGTGTTAAATTCAGAACAAGTACCTTCAAGCACTGCTTGAATCAATGTTACGCTCAAATCCTCCGAAGATGGAATTCCAGAGCCGTTATAATTCCGCTTGAAATCAGTGGTTGCATTTCCGTTCGTTAGGAATTCTTGCAGAGCCGTTGCACTGTCATATGCATTGGTTGTACCTGCTTCAGTAATAACGGCGGTCGTGACGTTGAGGAGGTAGGAATGTGGGTGGGTGGGGTCATAGAAGGTGGTCGGTAAAAGCAACTCATAAACGGAGTTTGCCCCAGGAACCGAAGTTGATGCGAGTGTTGCCCAATCGAAGTAGTATTCAGGCTGTAGAACATACGCTTCTTGGATTGGTCCAGTGATCACTTTGACATTATGTGTGTCATTTGAGCGCTGTAACTCTCCTGCAAGGTCAACATAAAACGATAAGTTCGAGAATGAATCAGGAACGGGAAGGTTTCCCGAAATGGGCGGGTTCCGGTAAGTCATCATCCAGTCAAGTGTTTCATTTGAAAAGGTGATGTCCGCTAAGTGCGTCATATTGGATGATGGAAGTACCATCGTCTCGAAAGGATGAATATCTTCGAGGTGGGCATAAGTGGTACCGGTATAGAAATCGTTCGTAGTTTGGCGCCATCGGTGAACCAAATCAGTGTCGACGACACCAGAGGTGTTGTTTGCCCAAAATACGACTTCGGATGACATTACATCGTCGGTCGGGTCGAAAGGGTTGAAAGGAGAACCAATGCAACCGACAACCCAGAACTCGGGTAAGCATTCCAAACCATCGATCATTCCGCCACCATCGGTATCGGGGTTGGTCCAATCGGTACCGGTTAAGTTTTCTATCGCGTCCGGTATTTCATCGCCATCAAAATCGGCTGGCAATAAGTCATCCAGTGGGTTATTTTCAGGATTGGTACCGTCAAAGTATTCATCTCGGTCTCCAACACCACCGGCATCGGTATCACTCAATATATCATCGGTAACCCAAACATCTGTCGAGCCGTTAAGGATTCCAATCCACGAAAGGTCGCAACCTGTGGTCGTCTCAAAATAATTGTTTAAACCATCCAAATCATCGTCCAGGAGATTAACACAAGGTTCATTTGGATCGGTGTTATCGAAGACTTCATCGAAATCACTCACACCATCTGCATCGGTATCGGCAAGTGTAGGGTTCGAGAACCAACCGAATGTTCCGAGCAACTCTTGCCAATCTGCAAGGCCATCGGAATCGGAATCGGTATAATCATCATCACAATATTGTTGAGTGGTACCAATCGTTCCACTGTTTGTTGCCGATGTATGGCAGAATGAACCGTTACGATTTGAGGCTTGCGTCACCCCACCCGTTGGGCCGGAAGATACACCTTGTATGGCATTATTCACCACACCAGCATAAGCAAAAGCGACCCAAATACCCGAAGTATTGTACCATCCGACTCCACCACTTGGGTTGAAACCAGAACCATTTGCAACTTGGAGCTGATTGTTACCCGTACTCCAAGACACAATGGTCGTTTCGAAATTGATTAAGGAGTCACAAGGGTCTGTTCCGTGGGACACATTACGTTCATCACCATCGCTGATTCCACCGAAGTCGGTATCTGCGATATCCCACGTGGTGCAAGATAAGTTTTCTTCCCAATTTTGAATCCCATCATTATCTTCATCACCAGAATCTTCCATTCGAGTTGGGTCAGTTTCACCAGGATCCAGAACTCCGTTGAAGTTGATATCTTCCTCGCCATCATCAAATGCATCACCGTCTGTGTTGTTGTTTCGAGGGTTACTGGCTTGAGGGGGATTTCCGTAGGCTCCATTGACTTCAACACCGTCACTGATTCCGTCACCGTCTGTATCAGAAGCCGTTGGGTCGGTTAAGAGGGTCAATGCTTCATAGGAGTCGTTTAATCCGTCACCATCGGTATCTGCGCGCTGTGGATTTGTACTTGTGATTCCATCGACTTCAGCAGTAGAGGTAGCACAGCCACCTGGTCCAATTCCGGCAGCAGGATTGCACGGTGAGATCGTTTCGGTAACCGCTCCATCTGGGCCATTGCGGAAACAAGGTGATGTACCACACATAGTGGTCCATGATGGATTGACGTATTCCATGAGGTTGATGAGACCATCACCGTCAGGGTCACCATTTGGCCCATCGGCATTGGAAGGTGAAGTTGCATTGAGACCGTTTGCTGCTTCCCAACCATCGTCCATTCCGTCGCCGTCAGTATCCCATCCAGCCACGTCTTCGTCGGCAATACCGTCGCCGTCATCGTCGTTTGAAGAACAATCAGCGTCGCCGTCATTATCTGAATCTGCAGAATCTACAAAACCATCTTTGTCATCATCAAAGCCGTTTGCACAGATGTTTCCAACGGGATCTTCATCACAAAGAATCACACTGCCAGTTCCATCAGAGCCACTGTCGCCACAGCCAGGTCGGTTGTATTGCAGGGCGTTTTCTTCATCCCAGTCATTGACTGGCACTGTACCGTTCCACCAAACGCCGAGGTCAAGAACACCTGGAGTCGAGGAACTGTCCCAGTTTTGAGGTTGTAAGTAAGAATATTCTTGCAGGTTCGACATCCCATCTCCATCGGGGTCTCCAACTGCACCATCTCCACCGCTACTCGAAAGAGGGTCGAGTCCGTAGAGCCATTCCCAACCATCGGGCAATCCATCGTTATCAGAATCAGGGTCATTGGGAGCTGTATTCATGAGGTATTCCAAACCATACGTCAGACCATCTCCATCTTGGTCAGAAGCCGCTCTGACATCAATCGAAATATACGGGATTGCGGCGAAGGTCGAGAGGAGCATCAAGGCTGCTAACAACAATGATTTAGAGGCGTTACGATGCTGCAGAATCTGCAATTGGAAGCGCGGCTCGGAGGGAGAAACAGTCGTGCGCATAGGATTCACTGTTGTCGGGCTGGTTTGATGCCTCATAAGGGAAATGGTGCGATGTTCATACAATGCTTCATTTCGAGGGGGGGTGATGCACGTGGAAATTGGGAACATGAGTCTTGCAGCATGTCGTTTCTGGAAAGAAGTTCGCACGAAACTGTCAGATATCTTCAAGTTCATCTAAAAGTTCCAAGTCGTCGTCGACTTCGACCTCTTTTTCTTCAATGGCATCGACTGTTTCAATTGCCCAAGAGAGATCATCTTCAATCCAGTTCTTATTCGTTTCATGCATCACACCAGCATTTTGCCCTCGCCGATATACCGCAAATACAAGAACAAATACAAGACCAATTCCGAGAGCGAACGTTTCCGGTTCGGGGTCCATAACCTCATTCAAAAGGCAAGTGAGCCCTGAGCATTTAGTTTGATATGAGAACGGCATGGATTGTTTAAAATCATTATGCATGGGGGAATTTTTGTCCATCGGTGTAACAGTGAGGGTGAGTTCAACTTTATCGTTGTTTTTCAAATACGATGGCGGCGTAACTACAACTGAAAAATCTCTACTCGAGTAGGCAGGCAGAGTGAGGCTGAGGAAATCTCCACCAGCTTGGTCGGAGGAGGTTCGAATCATTGCATCCCAGCCATTTGGTTCATCGAAGGTGATGTAAACATCAAGAGGGATATTGTTTTGATTATCAATTCTGAAGTTAATACTACGCTCTACATTTGATTCGAACTGGATGATCTCACTGCTTGCATCGGTGATTTCAAGTTGTCCTGGTTGGACTTCTTCTCGAACTTCAACAGTAATTGGTAAGTCGAAGTAACGTGCCTCTTCGGAATCAACATTTTCTTCGATGACGCGGACATAAACAGTGTGAAATCCTGCCTCAACCTTGGGACTCAACTTCATGTCGAGTTTGATGTCTGCATGTTCATCTGCTTCTAAGTTTATGACAACGATGTTGGATTCAGTGCCATTGGAAAGTTCGTAATCCCATGTGCCATAATTGGTATCATTCCCATCTGAAGTTTCGTAGTTTCGTTCCAAATCAGCAGGGTTGATGATACGCCATCTGGTTTGGCCGAGTGTGTCACTGGAATCAGTGATTCGCATGTTATAATACATACTTGAATCGGGTGAAACTGGTCCGACTGTGCCAAGTGTACCTCCATCGGAATCTGCAATGACTTCAACTAATATGCCAAAGGTTCGATGAACTGTGAACGAAATTGATGTACTGAGTGCGGTATCGCTGGAACTTGAAACTGAAAATTCAACCAAACCAATATCTTGCGCATCTCGTTCACTGGGTGGGAATATATCCATACGAATTGTAAGAATTTGATTCGAGCCGATGTCTGGGGTAATTACATAGATTCCATCTTCATTCAATTCCATTCCCGTGTCGTTATCATAGAATTTGAATTGCCAAGCATCGGGTAAATCCGTCACTCGGAATCGGTATGAATCAGTAACGAATCCTGCATTAAAAACATCGACAAAGAATTCGCCTTTAGCGTCACCTGAATCGACATAGTGCGAAAGAGTCTCATCATACGCTTCAAGGCGTGTGGAGTCTGCGATTTGGATTTGATGTTCAAAATCTTCAAACACAGCGAGGCGAGGTGGTGCCAATACTTCGGATTCTTCAATGGACAAGACAATCGTCTTGATCGCAACTTGTTCATCGTTGGCAATTTCAGTATCTGCTTCTGCTCGTGCTTCGATTTCAATACTGCTTGGAGCGTTGGTAAGGTCACCATCGACGACGTCAAAGGTAAGAATCGGTCGTGCAAAGGTACCTCCGCCATTGAGAAGATATCCGTCGGGTTGGTCCCATACTGGGTCAGACCATGAAGAAGGGAAAGGTGAGCCAACCAAGCCAAACTTAACATTCATCGTTGAGGAAGTTGAGCCTGTATGTTCAATCAAAAATTCAATGCTGGAAGTTTGCCCCGGTGCGATAAGAACAATATCTGGTTGAGAAGAAGGAAGTGAGAGATATATATCATGCTCAATAAAAGTAATGTCTGAATGTTCAAAGACCAGTGTGTGACCTTGAACGTCATTAATTTCAAGTCGCAATGGGTAATCTCCTGCAACAATTCCGGAATCATAGGTCCATGTATAATTTCCAATCAAACCCTGATTATCCAACTTGAGGTCATTATCCTCGAATGATTTATCGAACACTGAATTTGCACCGTTTGGGGTACTCAGAATCAAATCAACACCTTGAATATCGTCACGACCGAAAGCGTCTCGGACGTCGACTGTGAATTGCATTGTTCGGAATTCTGGACGGTGATTTGGAGACCATTCAATGACTTCAGCGTCTGTAAAACTTGCACCTGGACGGTGGACACGTACTGAGGAATCTGCCAATGCATTGGCTTTCAATTCAAGTTTAGAGGTTCCTGAAGTATCTTCGACATCGCCATAAGCCACATTGACTTCACAACTACCGCCACCAATGCCACCAGTGCTGCCTTCGCAGGTCGCTTGGGCATCGATATTCAATTCAAGTTGTTCACCGTTTTCGACAGTGAATCCAGTTGAAGGGATGTCAAATTCAATCGTAGTAGTGACCCAAGGGCAACTGCCAGCACCACCGAAACCACCAGTGCAAGGGTCATCTCGAGTTTCTGACTGTGAATCAATTTCACTGCCTCCGGATTCCAAAGAATAGGTGACGTCTGCGGTGGAACCTTCAGTTCCTCTGAATTGCATGAAAATTGTTAATGTCACCAAGTCAGTGTTACCGCGGCCGTAGACTAAGAGGTCGGAAATCATTTCATTACTACGGAATTGAATCCCACCCAGCGCACTTATTTCTTGGTGAGAGCCTGATGGCTCCTCAGTGGTGATTGTACCATCGCCGCCAGCCTCCGATGTCATTTCATCGAGATACAGGTCGTAGGATTGACACGTATTACAATCGCTTCCTGCGGGTAACACACTTGACTCATCCTCAAGAACAGAATCGACTGATGTCGAGGGTGATGAAGGTGCCGTCATAGGAAGAATTGAGCCGGCGAGTAAGATGACCAAAAGGACGGGTAAAAGGCGGTTGACGGAAGTTGCATGCGTTGAGGACACTCTGTTCACCATCGTGGCCTGTTCAACCGAGTGTTAAACGGTTTTGCATTGAATGTTCAACAAAACCC